>Ga0129306_1000144_pt1 | contig 123449 bp, 95 predicted proteins | sample P827metagenome_FD_94438 | JGI IMG/M metagenome (GOLD analysis project Ga0129306, IMG submission 94438) | Capybara group fecal microbial communities from Wisconsin, USA - P827 metagenome | ecosystem: Host-associated > Mammals > Digestive system > Large intestine > Fecal | place: USA: Wisconsin...
CGGCGACTGGCAGAACCCACGCGTCATAACCTTGACGCAAGACACATCGCTAACGGCAATATTCGACATAGACCCGACAGGGATTGAGACCACTGCCGACCGCTACACCTACGTTATGCCCAATCCGGCCAGCGGCAACGTGACGGTGGCCTCGTCGTTCCGCATAGGCGACGTGGAGCTGCTCGACCTCAACGGCAGGAGCCATCTGCGCACCACCGTCGACGGCCTCTCCGCCGCCCTCGACATCTCGTCGCTGCCAGCCGGCACCTACATCGTCCGCATCACCACCTCGGCCGGAACCGCCTACAAAAAACTGGTGGTGAAATAGGACATACGGATTTTTGGTTGATAAAAAAGCGTTGAGGCGGATGGAGGCATCCGCCTCAATTGTTTTAAAGGCAGGGATTGATTATTCTGAACACGGATTACACAGATTGCACGGATTGTTATCTGTTGAATCCGGTCAATCCGTGGTTCACTTATCGGGTCGCTGCGCTCAAAATCTTTAGAAAATCTTTTTCAAAATCATTCAAATTTGTATTGTCCATTGTTATGTGTTTGGATTCATAGTGCGACACACCCCGCCGCTTTGCGGCACCCCTCTCCGAGAGGGGATGGGCTGCCGCATCGTTTTGATTATCAATGGAGCGCTGCCGCGCCATCCCCTCTCGGAGAGGGGAGAAGGAACTGCCAGTGGCCGTTCCGATAGCGAAGCGGTGAATGAAAACGTAGGCCGGGGTGTGTCGCATTGTCAAATTAGTTATCCGTCGGATCCGGTCAATCCGTGGTCCTTTTAAGGGATCGCTTCGCTCAAAATCTTTAAAAAATCTTTTTTCAAAATTATTCAAATATGTATTGTCTGTTGGTATATGTTTGGCTTCATAGTGCGACACACCCGACGCAACAGATATGTGTTTGGCTTCATAGTGCGACACACCCCGCCGCTTTGCGGCACCCCTCTCCGAGAGGGGATGGGCTGCCGCATCACACATATTGTTAACGCATTATCGATTATATTGTCAAGAAGCCGCTGCTGCGCCATCCCCTCTCGGAGAGGGGAGAAGGAACTTCCAGTGGCCGTTCCGATAGCGAAGCGGTGAATGAAAACGAAGGCCGGGGTGTGTCGCATTGTCAAACACCGACAATCCCGGGGTGTGTCGCATTGTCAAATTGGCTATCTGTCGAATCCGGTCAATCTGTGGTCGGTTCGGATTCCTTGTCTTTCAGGGGCTATGCGGCGATGATGAACTAAATTGCAAGTTTTTTTACGCCATCCAATTATTTTGTGTACATTTGCAATTTCAACCCTGAAGGTTGGAGTAGAGCAAAACATACAGATTATTAATGTTATATATTATATATGGATAAGAAATCGATTATTGGACTGGTGCTGATTTTCCTGATTTTCTTGGGTTATATGTTCTGGATCAGGCCCAGCGATGAGGAAATTGCAGCCCGTAGGCGTCAGGATTCTATTAATTATGTGGAGCGTATGCGTGCCGACTCGCTGGCACGTGCCGAGGTGGAGCAGAAGCGTCAGCAAGACTCGCTCTATCAGCTTGCTATGACCGACTCGGCTATGCTGGATTCGAACAGCGCCGCCTTTGCCGCCGCGCATAAGTTAAATCTGGGCAATTTCTCGGTAAACGGCAACAACCCGCGTGTGCACGTGATGGTGCAGAACGAGTTGTTCTGTGTCGACCTTCAGAGCCTTGGTGCCTCGGTGCAGCAGGTGGTTTTGGATGAGTATCTGACTTTCGACAGTATGCCGCTGGAGGTGATTACCCCCAACGCCAACAATTTGGACCTGGTGTTTGTGGACTCGCACAACGACGTGATAAACACTAAGATGATTCCTTTCGCTACCTATTGCAACGGCACTTTGGTGACGGAAGACGGCGATTTTACGGTGCCTGAGAACGACTCGCTGACGGTGAGTTTCAGAGCCTATGTGAACGGAGAACGGAGAACGGAGAACGGAGAACTGGAAACGAAGAACGGAGAACTGGAAACGAAGAACGGAGAGGCGGAATTGGTGAACGAGGATGCTTATTTGGAGTTCCGCTATGTGTTTTATCCCGACAGCTATGAGATTGACTTTGATGTAAACTTCCACAATGTAAAGGACTATGTGAGTGTGACGCCTAACCTGACGCTGACGTGGAAGAACCGTATGAACCGTCAGGAGCAGTTTGACAAGAGTTCGAAAGGCAAGAACGCCAACCGCAACAAGGACAGCGAACGCTTCTATACCACGCTGTACTATAAGAACATAGAGGATAATGCCGACTGCCTTAAGGACGGCCGCGACGACGAGAAGCAGATTACAACCCCCATCGACTGGGTGGCCTACAAGCAGCAGTTCTTCTGTGCCATATTGATGTCGGAAGGCGGCTTCCGCAACGCTCAGCAGCTGCAGGTGTCCACCGACCGCGCTGTTAAAGACGACAGCTATCTGTGCGATATGAGCAGCACGCTGGGCTGCGACTACGACGCCACGAGCGATGAGTACAAGATGGATATGCGCCTCTATTACGGTCCCAACAAGTATCGCTTGCTGAAGGATATGGACCGTGGTTTCGAGCGCATTCTGCCGTTAGGCTGGGGCTTCTTCTTGACGCAGTGGGTGAGCCGCTTTGCCATCATTCCGGTGTTCAACTTCCTTGAAGGCTTTGGCTGGAACTACGGCATCATCATTATCGTGCTGACAATACTGTTGAAACTTGTGTTGACGCCTCTTATGTGGAACAGCTACAAGACCGGTGCTGTGATGCGCCACCTGAAGCCCGAGATGGAGGCCATCAACAAGAAATTCCCCAAGCAGGAGCAGGCAATGCAGAAGCAGCAGGCTATGACGGCATTGCAGAAGAAGGCTGGCATCAACCCGATGGCCGGCTGTCTGCCTATGTTGCTGCAGCTGCCTATCCTCTATGCTATGTTTCGCTTCTATCCTGCCTCCATTGAGTTGAGACAGAAGCCGTTCCTGTGGTGCGACGACCTGTCGAGCTACGACTCGATACTTGACCTGCCGTTCAATATTCCGCTCTACGGTGATCATATCAGTCTGTTCTGCCTGCTGATGTTTGTAATGCAGTTCCTGTACACTGTCTATACGATGAAGCAGCAGCAGAGCCAGGCGACGATGCCGGGAATGAAGTTTATGATGTACTCTATGCCGTTTGTGATGCTGTTCATCTTCAACAGCCAGTCGGCAGCATTGAACATCTACTATTTCTTCAACCTGTTGCTCTCGATGGCGCTGATGTTCGGCATCCGTGGCCTGCTGACCGAGGACAAGGTCCGCGCACGTATGGCCAAGGCGGAGCTGGCCGGCAAAGGCAAGCCGCAGAAGAAATCGAAGTTCCAGCAACGCCTCGAAGAAATGCAGCGTATGAGCGAGGAGATGCAGAAACAACAGAATAAACGCAAATAATAAAATAACAACATTATGGTAGTAACACTGGTAACTGTTTTTATAATCGGATATGCTTGCATCGCGCTCGAGCATCCGTTGAAAATCAACAAAACCGCCACGGCATTGCTTCTAGGCGTGCTGACGTGGGCCATCTTCTCGTTCTGCAACGCGGCGTTCGACCCGTCGATGGATCACGAGAGCTGGCGTGCTTTTATAACAAGCAACCTTATTGAGAACCTTGGCGAGACTGCAGAGATTGTCTTCTTCCTGCTTGGTGCAATGACAATTGTCACCCTGATTGAGGACTATCAAGGTTTTACAATTATAACCGACAAGATCAAGACCACCAACAAGAAGAGGCTGCTGTGGATAATCTCCATCCTTACCTTCTTCTTGTCGGCACTGCTCGACAATATGACCACGGCTATCGTGATGGTGGCCCTGCTGCGCAAACTTATTGCCGACCAGAAAGAGCGTTGGCTGTTTGCAGGTATGGTCATCCTTGCCGCCAATGCCGGTGGTGCTTGGAGCCCCATCGGAGATGTTACGACTATTATGCTTTGGATTAAGGGCGAGGTGACGACGGTCAACATTATTGTCAAAACGCTGTTCGCCAGCCTTGCTTGTATGGCCGTCCCCGTGTGGCTGATAGGCTTCACGCTGAAAGGCGACATTGAGCGTCCTGCTGAACAGAGTGAAGGTATGCAGGTTCCGCGCAACTTCCGCATCCTTGTCCTTGTGATGGGAGTCTGTGCATTGGTCTTTGTACCGGTCTTCAAGACCATCACCCACTTGCCGCCGTATCTGGGTATGCTGTTCGGTCTCTCGATACTGTGGGTCACCACCGAGATTTTGAGCCGCAAATATTCGAAAGAGCACAAGCTGCCCACCGCTGTCAGCACCCTCGAGCACGTCGACGTGCCTACGATTCTTTTCTTCCTGGGTATTCTGATGGCTGTATCCTGCCTGAAGGTGGCCGGCATTCTTGGCGGTCTGGCTCAGGGACTTAACGATACCTTCCTTGGTATGAGCATTGGCGACGAGCCCGTCGGTTTCTTCGTCATTGACCTTATCATCGGCGTCTTGTCGTCGATAGTCGACAATGTGCCTCTGGTTGCTGCCGTTCAAGGTATGTATCCCATCTCGGGCGGCGATGTCATCTTTGCCGTCAACCATCCCTTCTGGGAGTTCTTGGCATACTGCGCCGGTACCGGCGGAAGCCTGCTGATTATTGGCTCGGCTGCCGGTGTTGCCGTGATGGGTATGGAGAAGATCGACTTCATCTGGTATCTTAAGAAGATAACCCTTTTGGCTTTTGCAGGCTATATCGCAGGTGCCATAGTCTTTGTGATTATGGATGTCACCTTGTTCGAGAAGGTTGAGTTCCTTCGCGACTTGGCTGCGTTGCCTGCCGCAATGCCAATGATTTGCTGAAAGAATAAGAGTCAATTAACGAAATGCAAAATCCTAAGGCAAAACAGCCTGTCAAAGGTTCAGTCGGACGACGGATATTCAACATCGTCGTCTACGCCTTTGCCCTTGCCGGTTTCGGCATCATTGCAGCCTGGGCTATTTTCAAGCTTGGCCTGACCAACAATAAGGGAGCGGTGGACAGCAACTACCGCTACCTTATGTCGGTGGCAGAGATGGAAGATTTGGAGGATGCCGATCTGACGCCGCAGCAGCGCAACGCCATCTGGCTTGAGCAGTATCTTAAGCTGGCGGCATTTGGCAAATACTATCCCGAGAACGCCCACCTGATACTTGAAGCTGCCGAGCAGAGCGACAACCCGCTTGTGGTGGACCGTATGATTGCCGCTGCGTCGCTCTATACCGACAGCAGCGATGCTTACAATGCTTTCCTGGCGCAGCTCAAGAAGGTCTACGACAGCCGCAAGCCGCAGCAGTCACCCACAGTGATTCCTTGGATGGCCACGACAGAGTGGGAAATGCTCAAGCCCTCGATAATGAAAGACAGTGCGTTGCTGGTCGAGGCTGGCAGACTTACAGGCGTCGAGCCACGCCTGATAGTGGCCTGTCTGGTAGGCGAGCAGATACGCCTCTTCAACAGCAACCGCGAGATGGTGAAGAAGTATCTCGGTCCTGTGAAGATGTTGTCGGTCCAGTCGCAGTTCTCCTATGGTGTCAACGGCATCAAGGAGCATACGGCCCGGGCCGTAGAGGAACATTTAAAGGACAGCACGTCGGAGTTTTATATGGGCAAGCGCTATGAGAACCTTCTCGATTTCAAGACCGACAACCACGAGATGGAGCGCTACAACCGCCTTGTCGACTACCGCAACCACCTCTATTCATATATTTATACGGGCTGCATCCTCCATCAGACTATGCTGCAATGGAAACGTGCAGGCTTCGACATCTCCGACCGCCCCGACATCCTCTGTACGCTCTTCAACGTAGGCTTCTCGCAGTCGCATCCCCACGGCGCACCCCGTTGCGGAGGCTCGCATATCAGCGTCGACGGCCACCTCTATACTTTCGGTGCCATCGGCTTCGACTTCTACTATTCCGGCGACCTTGCCTCTGCTTTCCCGTATTGGAAGAAGCGTTTTGTCGAGGACGACGGCAAGGCGTTGACTGCCGAAGAGATAGAGCAGATACAGAACAACGTCAGCAATTGCAGCCGTCCCGAGAAAGGCCTTGAATACAAGACCGACTCTGAAACTTTGACTTGGTAAACCCATTAAATCCTATAATAATGAATGATTTTGGCAATAGTTACGAACTCAAGAACTCTTTGAATTTCTTCAAGCGCCACTGGAAGCTTCTAACCATAGTGTTTGTGGTCGCTTTTGTGGTGTCCCTAATAGCGTCGCTCCTCGTGACACCACGCTATAAGTCGTCGGCCATACTTTTCCCCACCAGTTCCAACCGTCTGTCCAAGGCTATCCTTGCCGAGCGCTACAGCCTCGACTTTATGGACTATGGCATCGAACGCGACTGCGAATATGCTATACAGATTCTCAGTTCGCAGTCGATGGAAGAGGATGTCTGCCAGCGCTTCAATATGATGGAGCACTATGGCATCAGCAACGACGACCCGCAGAAGTACTTCAAACTCAACGAAGCCTATCGCAGCAACGTCAGCGTCAGACGCACCGAATTCCTGGGCGTTGAAATCTCTGTGCTCGATGTCGACCCGCAGTGGGCTGCCGACATAGCCAACTTTATGGCCGCCAACTACGATACGCTTACCAGCCGCATACAGCAAGACCGCTCGCAGGATGCCTACCTTATTATGCAAGATGTCTGCAAGGAGCTTGAGAACGACATCCGTGCCCTCGAGGACACACTGCGCAAGGACAAAAACCGCTTCGGTGTTGCCGAACTGATAAGCAACAAGACCAAAGAGCTTGCCGAGCTGCAGACACGTATGTCGCAGACCAAAGTCGATATGTCGCGCCCCGTAAGCTACAAGTTCTGGCTTGACAAAGCTACACCTGCCGACAAGAAAGCCTATCCCAAGCGTGCCGTCATTGTTCTGCTCGGCACCTTCGGCACTCTTGCCCTGCTGATACTCCTGCTCCTTATAACAGACCGCGCCAAAGCCATCAAGAACGACTGATGATGACTTGGCTCAAGAAAAATAGCGCTGTCATCGCTGCCGTGGTTATTACGGCGGCCTTCCTGCTGCTTAATTTCTTGATGCTCACCAAAGATGTCTACTGGCTGTTCCTGCTGCCGCTGGCCGGCCTTGTGGCGGCACTCTTCATATTGAAGTTTGAGACAGGCCTGCTTGTAATGGCTTTGCTGACTCCTTTTGCCATCGACTTTGCCCTGCTGCCGGGTATGGAGCTCTCTATGCCTGTCGAGCCAATGATGATACTCTTCTCTGTGATGTTCATCTTCAGGGTCCTTGTGCAGCCTGGCTACGACCGCCGCCTGTTGCGTCATCCGGTCACCATCGCCGTGCTTGCAATGCTTGTATGGATGCTTTTCACCTCGGCCACATCGCAGTTGCCGGCAGTGTCGTTCAAGTATTTTGCCGCGCGCCTGTGGTTCGTTATTCCGTTCTTCTTTGCCGGCGCACAGATATTCCACAACCGCGAGCGTGCACGTCAGTTCGTGTTCTGCTATGCCTTCTCGTTAGTAGTGGTGATACTCATATCCACTGCCAAAACGCTCGGCAACTTCCACGACCTGCAGACGCTTCATCGCGTAATGCAGCCATTCTACAACGACCATACCGCCTACGGCTGTGTCATTGCGCTCTTCATCCCCATTGCGTTCCATTATATATTGTCGTATGAGGGTAGGGGATGGGTGCGGCCGTTGCTCATAGCCTGCTTTGTCGCCCTTGTCACCGGACTGCTCTTCTCCTATTCGCGTGCAGCCTGGATAAGCGTGCTTGGCGCCGCCGCCGTTTATGTCGCGATACGTATGGGTGTAAAAGTCAAATGGCTTGTGGTCCTCTTCGGGGTGTTCGTCGCACTGTTCTTTGTCTACCAGTCGGATGTGCTCTACAAGCTTGGCAAGAACAAACAGGATTCCTCTTACGACATCTCGGGACAGGTCAAGTCTATATCCAATATCTCCACCGATGCCTCCAATCTTGAACGCCTCAACCGATGGGCATCGGCAATGAGAATGTTCAAGGAGGAGCCGTTGCTCGGTTGTGGCCCTGGCACTTACCAGTTCCTATATGCCCGTTACCAGCGCAGTTACCAGCTGTCGGTCATCAGCACCAACTCAGGCAATCGCGGCAACGCCCACAGCGAATACATCGGTCCGCTGACCGAACAGGGCATCCCTGGCGCAGCACTTATTCTCGCCATCTTCCTGCTTACCTTTGTGACAGGCGTCCGCGTCTACCGCACCGCCGCCGATCCCAAGCTGGGGCGGCTTGCGCTTGCCTTCACACTCAGTCTTTTAACCTACTACATCCACGGCATCTTCAACAACTTCCTCGATACTGACAAACTATCCGTTCCTTTCTGGGCATTCACAGCCGTCATCGTTGCCCTTGACGTCTATACCGAAAAGAAATGAAGAAGACAGTACATATCCTTGCAATCCTCGTGGCACTCTTTGTCCTGCAAAGCGTGTCGACGGGCCGCGCCTGCGCCCAGTTGCCGCTGCTAAGGCCTACGTCCGAGATTGCCGCCGACAAGGTAATAGACGAAGCTATGCGCTATCTCGGCACCCCCTACCGTTGGGGTGGCAAGACCCCCAAGGGGTTCGACTGCGCTGGCTTCACACGCTTCATCTATGGCAAGTTCGGCGTAGAGCTGGCGCCCTCGGCGGCACCGCAATACCGTGCAGGCACCAAAATCAAGGACGCTGAAATCAAGAGAGGCGACCTTGTGTTCTATGGCGGTCGCGGCAGCTCAAAGTCGATAGGACACGTTGGTATTGTCACTTCCGTCGACGCCAACGGCTTCAAATTCATCCACAGCGCCACGTCGACGGGCATCACCATATCATCGTCCAACGAACCGTATTACAAAAAACGTTATGTCGGTGCCTGCCGTGTCATAGACAAAGTGGTCGAGGGCCTTCCTGAAAACAGTGTCCAACTGCCACAAAACCAGACTGTGCCGGCCTACAGACAAAACTGGTTCCTGAAGTATTGACTGCGCGATAAATCCGAAAAACCTGATCCAAGGCTATCGCTTCATTATCTCGCTCTAATAAAATCGACGGGGCGACAGACAAAGGACAATCCGTCCAATCTGTCGCCCCGTCGAGGGGTTGTAATAATGTGATATTTAAATTGTAGTACCTTTTTCTAAAAGAAATTCCGGGGCAAAGCCTATTTCATTATGCCAATCTACTGTAAACGGGTCGAGTGAGTAGGATTGGAAGTAATCCATATCTTGTAGTTTGCGGCAAATACCCTTTTGCATTAGTGGCGTAAAGTCCACAAGCCTTATCTCGCCATTGTTGAATGTAAGCTGTAGTGTATAGTCGCGCACATATTTGGCTTCGGTTACTTTTAAAATCAAAGGTTTGTCTTTCATATCAATCTATTTTAAAGGTTCAATTTTAAGAGCGGCTTCACTATTTGTAAGGCGCTTCCAGTTCTCCAGCAATTCGTCTTTGTGAATATCGAGCCATTCATATACGAGTTTTAAGGCTCGGCGAGGCAAAGAACCTGTAATTATGCCGTCCTGTATAGTGATAATCGCTTCATATCCATCATACCATACGTGAAAATGAGGAGGATTGTGATCATCAAAATACATATAGATAAATATCCCGTAGAAGTTGCTTATCTCTGGCATAATCAACTTGTTTTTCAATCCTTAATCATCTTCAAAATATCGCTCATCTTGGGGGTGAGGATTATTTCGGTGCGGCGGTTGAGGGCTTTGTTGGCAGGGGTGTCGTTGGCCACTTTGGGCGCAAACTCGCCGTGGCCGCAGGCCTCGATACGGGCCGGGTCGATGCCAGGGCCGTACTGCAGCAGCAACTTCACAATTGCCGTGGCGCGCATCACGCTGAGGTCCCAGTTGTCCTTGACGGCCGTGCTGCCTTTGTAGGCCGCGTTGTCGGTGTGTCCTTCAACCATAATGTTGAGGTCGGTGCTCTGTTCCAGTACTTTAGCCAACGTCTTCAGCGCGTCGACACCTTCTTTCGACACAGTCCAGCTGGCGGACGGGAACAGCAGCTTGCTCTCCATCGACACGTAGACCTTGCCATCGCGCGTCTCGACGTTGAGGCCCTTGTCGGCGAAGCCCACCAAGGCATTGTTCAGCGACGAGCGCAGGTTTTCAAGCTCTTGTTCCTTGGCGGCCAGTGCCTTGCGTGCGTCAGCCTCTTGTTTTTCAAGGTCGGCTTGCTTGACGCGCAACTCATTTTCTTTGGCTTTGAAAGCCTCTTCCTTGGCATTGAATGCAGCTTCCTTCTCGGCCAGCTCCTTGGTGCGTGCCGCCAGCAGGTTGTTGGCGCGCGTAAGGTCCTGGCTCTGACCGGTGATGCGTTGGTTGTAGTTCTCCACAACGGTGTCGAAGCCCATCTTCATATTCACCATCTGGAGTTTCAACTCTTTAATGCTGTCATTCTGACGGTTACGGATGTCGGTCAGGTCGGTTATCTCAGTGCTGAGCGACTGGTTCTGACGCTGCAGCTGTGCGTTCTCGTCGCGCAGGTCGCTAAGCTCGCTTTGGGTGGTGTTGTAGTCGCGGCGCAACTGAGCGTTCTTCGACTCAAGCGCCTCGTATTTGCCGAGTGTCACGCACGATGAAAACAACACTGCCGACACTCCAATCAAAATTATGCTCCTTTTCATTTCAAATTTTATTATATTTTTACCCTATAACGCAAAACCTCGCCGGATATTATTCAGCCCCTCAAAAAAGCGTCTAAAAGTGTCATTTTAGGTTAAGCTTCTGATAATCAGCGAAAAGGCTAAATATCAACCTTGTACCATAACTGATTGAAAGCCAGACCTTCAAGGGACCAACTCCGTCATATGTACAATATATGTACAATACTTGTACAATATTTGTACGTTTACCAATTGTACATATATTGTACAAGTATTGTACATATATTGTACAACGGACGGAGTTGGTACGGTTTTTTTGCGGCGAAGTGAGAGGGTTGATGCGGGGCAAAAAAAGTCTCTTTTCGGAAAAAATTTTGCCGTGTTGCATAAAAAGTGTATCTTTGCTGTTTCTAATCTCAAGCTAAATTATTTTTAAGTATCTGTAGAATAGTGAATTGGAGACGGTTATACAAGCGTTTTATTGTGTGGAGGATGCGCCATTTGAGCGACAGGGTCTTCCTGTTGATGCTCAGTGTCGTTGTCGGAGGGCTGTCGGGGCTTGCCGCCGTGCTGCTCAAAACCCTTGTCCATACCACCAATCGCTGGCTGCTTGAATTCAACATTCCTACGTTCGTTGGCGGCAATTTGCTGATTCTCATCTATCCCGCCATCGGTATTCTGCTTACGATTCTCTTTGTGCGCTATATCGTCAAGGGGCAGATAGGCCACGGCCTGCCCTCAGTGCTTCTGTCGCTGTCGCGCAAGGGCGGTGTGCTGCCGGCGCGCAATATGTATTCGTCGTTAGTTGCTTCGACGCTTACCGTAGCGTTCGGCGGCAGTGTAGGACTTGAGGCTCCCATAGCCTCGACGGGCAGCGCCATAGGCTCGAATATTGGCCGTTTCTTCCGGCTCAGCACCCACGATGTGAAGATGTTGCTCGGCTGCGGCGCGGCGGGAGCCATAGCTGGCATTTTCAAGGCCCCGATAGCAGGCGTTCTGTTTGTGATTGAGGTTTTTATGTTCGATATGACGGCCACGTCGATTCTGCCGCTGATGCTTTCGGCTGTCAGTGCCTCGACGGTGGCTTACTTCTTGATGGGCAATGAATTGCAGTTTGCTTTCAGCGTCGTCGGCGAGGTGGGCCTGTCGCAGATACCTTATTATATCGTGCTCGGTGTTTTCTGTGCCGCCGTGTCGCTCTATTTTCTGCGCATCACGGACAGGGTGGAGGAGTGGTTCGGCCGTCGGCGCAGCCAGTCGCACCGCGCGGTGATAGGTTGCGTGGCGCTGGGCGTGATGATATTTCTCTTTCCGCCGCTCTTCGGCGAGGGCTATGCGTTCCTGACCGAGCTGCTCAACGGCAGCGACAGGATGTTGTTCGAACACAGCATTTTCTCCTCGCTCAGCGATAACAATTGGATGGTCCTTGCCTACTTGCTTGTGCTGATACTGATGAAGGCTGTGGCCACGGCCACCACCATAGGCTGCGGCGGCGTGGGCGGCACCTTCGGCCCGTCGCTTATCGTCGGCGGTATGTCGGGCTATTTTGTCTGTATGCTGTCCAACCAGTTGGGCTTTCCGGAGCAGTCTACGGCCAATTTCGCTCTTGTCGGTATGGCGGCAGTGATGACCGGCGTGATGCACGCGCCGTTTATGGCTATCTTCCTGATTGCCGAGATTACGGGCGGCTATGCCCTTATGGTGCCGCTGTTGGTGGCATCGTCGGTGACGTATTTGTGCGTGTCGCCCTTCGAGAGGCATTCTATCTATGCCCGCAAGCTGGCCGAGCAGGGCGACCTGCTGACGCACGACAAAGACACCTCGGCCTGGCAGCTGATGGATATGCGCAAGCTGATTGAGACCAACTTTGTCGTGGTGCGCGAGGAGGACAAGCTGCGCGACCTTGTGGAGGCCATAAAGTATTCGCGGCGCAACATCTTTCCTGTCCTTAGCGATGACGACAAGTTCTTGGGTGTGATACTTCTCGACGACGTGCGGCACATCATCTTCCAGCCTGAGCTGTACGACGTTACGGCTGTCGTCGACCTGATGCATCCGCTTTCGGAAGGCGACATTGTGCGCATCAGCGACCCGCCGGCCGACGTGGTGAACAAGTTCCAGGTGGGCAACAGGTACAATCTGATAGTGATTGACGACGACGGCTTCTACCTCGGTTTCCTGTCGCGGGCCAACACTTTCTCTGCCTATCGCCGTTTTGTCTCTTCGATTTCCGAAGAGTAGCCTGTAGTCAGCGTTTCAGCTGTGTTTTAGGAATTATCAACAGCCCAAGTTGAGAACTTTATTTGGGGCGTTGGGCTATTTGTAGTAATTTTGCAAACTGAAATAAGTAAGCAAAAATACATTATGGACAATAGCAATATTCTGACAATCACCAAGCGAGACGGCAATGTCGACCGCTTCTCGCTCGACAAGATTATGAACGCCATTATCAAGGCCTTCAATTCGGTGGAACACCCTGTCGACCTTGGCTCGCTCTCCAAGATTCTGTCGCACCTTGACATCCACAACGGTATCACGGTCGAGGAGATTCAGAACCAGGTTGAGGTGGCTCTGATGAAGGAGGAGTATTACGATGTGGCCAAGAGTTTTATGCTCTACCGCCAGCGCCACACCGAGGACCGTGAGACGATGGAAAAGCTTAAGTTCCTGGCCGACTATTGCGACGCCGCCAACGCTGCCACTGGCTCTAAGTATGACGCCAATGCCAACGTGGAGCACAAGAATATTGCTACCCTGATAGGCGAGCTGCCCAAGTCGAATTTCATCCGCCTCAACCGCCGTCTGCTTACCGACCGCATCAAGCAGATGTATGGCAAGGAATTGGCCGACAGGTATATAGATTTGCTTACACATCATTTCATCTACAAGAATGACGAGACGTCGCTTGCCAACTACTGCGCCAGTATCACGATGTATCCGTGGCTGCTGGCCGGCACAGCCTCGATTGGCGGCAACTCGACGGCACCGACCAACCTCAAGTCATTCTGCGGCGGCTTTGTCAATATGGTATTTATGGTGAGCAGTATGCTTAGCGGTGCCTGCGCAACACCTGAATTCTTGATGTATCTCAACTACTTTATCGGCAAGGACTACGGCTTGGATTACTACAAGCGCGCCGACGAGGTGGTGGACCTCAGCCTCAAGAAACGTACGCTCGACAAGGTTATCACCGACTGCTTTGAGCAGATTGTCTATACGCTCAACCAGCCGACGGGTGCCCGCAACTATCAGGCAGTGTTCTGGAACATAGCCTATTACGACAAGCCATATTTCGAAAGTCTTTTCGGTGAATTCCGTTTCCCCGACGGTTCGGCTCCCGACTGGGAGGGCCTTAAGTGGCTGCAGAAACGCTTTATGCGCTGGTTCAACGCTGAACGTACCAAGGCGGTGCTGACGTTCCCCGTCGAGACTATGGCGCTTTTGAGCAAGGACGGCGAAATGGTCGATCCCGATATGGCCAACTTTACGGCAGAGATGTATGCCGAGGGTCACAGTTTCTTTACTTATATGAGCGACAATGCTGACTCGCTCAGCAGCTGCTGCCGTCTGCGTAACGAGATTACCGACAACGGCTTCAGCTACACGCTTGGCGCCGGCGGTGTGTCGACAGGCTCGAAGAGTGTGTTGACCATCAATCTTAACCGCTGCATCCAGTATGCCGTCAACAACAAAATGGACTACAAGGAGTTCTTGACCGATATCATTGACCTTTGCCACAAGGTGCAGCTTGCCTACAATGAGAATCTGAAGGACCTTGCGGCCCACGGTATGCTACCGCTGTTCGATGCCGGCTATATCAACATTGCCCGTCAATATCTAACAATCGGTGTTAACGGTTTGGTTGAAGCGGCCGAGTTTATGGGCTTGACTATCAATGATAATCCTAACTATAGGAACTTCGTTCAGACGGTGCTTGGCCTTGTGGAGAAGAAGAACAAGGAGTATCGTACCAAGGATGTTATGTTCAACTGCGAGATGATTCCTGCCGAGAACGTCGGCGTGAAGCACGCTAAATGGGACCGCGAGGATGGCTATTTTGTGCCGCGCGACTGCTACAACAGCTATTTCTATATTGTTGAAGACCCGTCGATTTCGGTGCTTGAGAAGTTCCGTCTGCACGGTGCACCCTACATTGAGCATCTGACTGGCGGCAGCGCCCTGCATTGTAACCTTGAGGAGCATCTGTCGCAGGAACAGTATATGCAACTGCTCCACGTGGCAGCCAAAGAGGGATGCAACTACTTTACATTCAATATTCCCAACACCATCTGCAACGACTGCGGACACATTGACAAGCGCTATCTGCACGAATGCCCTGTGTGCCATTCGAAGAATGTTGACTATATGACGCGTATTATCGGCTACCTGAAGCGCGTAAGCAACTTCTCTATGCCGCGTCAGGAGGAGGCTGCACGCCGTCACTACGCAAGAGTCGAGGAACAGAATGCTTAAATATCTGAATAGCGACATAGTGTTTCAGGAGGTGCCCGACGAGGTGGCGCTGGCCATCAACCTTACGGGGTGTCCGTGTCATTGCCCTGGCTGCCACTCGCAATACCTTTGGAACGATGTGGGGCAGCCTCTTACCGAGTCGGCGCTCGACGAACTTATTGCCCGTTGCCGCAACAACATCACTTGTGTGGCCCTGATGGGTGGCGACGCTATCCCCGACGAGGTGAACAAGCTGATGTCGCATCTGCGTGAAAAGCACCACGAGTTGCATACGGCTTGGTATAGCGGTCGCTCGCTATTGTCGCCTGCAGCAAACCTTAAGAACTTCGATTACATAAAGTTGGGACCTTATCTGGCGCACCTTGGCGCACTCCGCAGCCAGCGTACCAACCAGCGACTTTACCGCATCAAGAACGGCAAAATGCACGACATCACCTCGCGATTCTGGAAAAAGCAGGGCTAATTCTCTTTCTTGACAAATCTTAGATCCAGTGCATTCATCGCGTTGGTGCGCATTCCGCTGATGTTTTTGTGCGTGAAATGCAGTATCTGGTCGTAGTAAAGCACTATGACTGGCGCCTCGTCCATAACCAGTGAGTCCATTTCGCGATACATCTGTCTGCGTTTTTGCTCGTCGGTCTCCTTCAGGGCCTTTTCGTAAAGTCTGTCGAATTTGGGTGATGTGAAATGTGTGTAGTTGGGACCGTTGGGCGAGTGGTTGGCACTGTAGAAAAGTGTCATATAGTTCTCAGCGTCAGGGTAGTCGGCAATCCACGACCCTCTGAACCACGGACTTTTGCCCTGTGCCATCTGTTCGCGCAATGCCGCCGGCGGGTTCACGTCGAGTTTAATGTCAATCCCTATCAACGCCAGTTGCTGCTGAATGTACTTGCACAAGTCGAGATAGCCACTTGTTGTGGACAGCTTGATTTCGGGTAGTCCTTTGCCATCGGGAAAGCCGGCTTCGGCCAGCAGTTGGCGTGCCTTTTCAGGGTTGTAGTCATAGCCGTAGGCAGCGGTGCTGTCGAACCCTGTCAATCCGCAGGGTATCATTCCTTTACAGCCAGGTTTGCCGATGTTGTTGCGCATATATTTCATCATCTTGTGCCGGTCGAAGCCGTAGTTGATGGCTTGTCTTATCTTCTTCTGCTTCAGCACCGAGGCATCGGCTTGATTGTCCATATAGAACCCCAGGTATTCTGTGTTCAAGAATGGAATGGATACCATATCTATGCGGTCGGCGTATTTGCTCTTGAGTTGTCCGGTGTGGGTCAGAACCTCATCCTTGTATGAGGCGTCAAGATAGTTCATAAAATCGAGATTGCCTTTTATGAACTCAAGGAATGCCGTCTGCTTGTCGATGATAAATGTTACAGCCACAGCGTCCAAGTAGGGGAGAGGGTGCCCGTTGCTGTCGCTCTCGAAGTAGTTGTCGTTGCGCCGTAGCACCAGTTTCACGCCTTCTTTCCAGTATTGGAATTTGAATGGGCCTGTGCCTACGGGGTGGCTGCGGAAATCCTCGCCGTAATGCTCCACGACTTCTTTGGGAACGACGCTGCAGTATGCGGTTGCAAGTAGCGACTGCATTGGGGCGAAGGGTTCTTTGAGGTGCACTACAAATGTTGTGTCGTTCAATGCAACAAAGCCATTTTCAGCGATATGCGAGAATATCCACAACCCCGGGGATGCAACCTTCGGGTCCAATATGCGGTTCAGCGAATATTTGAAGTCTTCTGCTGTGACACGGCGTGTCGAATCGCCGGTGCCAAACAATGGATCCTTGTGGAAATAGATGTCGTCTCGTAAGATGAAGGTGTATGTCAAGCCATCGCTACTTATCGTCCAGCTTTTGGCGATGCAAGGCTCTATCTCCAGGTTCTCGTCGAAGCGGATAAGGCCATTGAAAATCTGCGATACGGCCCAGATACGAGCCTGGTCCTTGGCAAACGCAGGGTCGAGAGTGGCAATGCCTGCCGGTTCGTTGTATTTGAACACCGATTTGCCATCGCCTTCCGTTGGCCTTTGGCAGCCGACGGCTATGGCCAGTAGAATCAAGGTAAGAAATGCGCTTAAAAATGTATTCTTCATTGTTTGATAACTTGTGAAACGGCGTTGCCGTCGGCCGCATATATCAGTCGATTCAGGAATTCTTGGTGTATTTGAGTAGGAGTTGAATTGATGTATTCTATATTTTTGAAAACCCGATTATTGGTACTGATTAAAAAGAAGTCGGCGACGTTGCCTTCAACAATGCTGTTGTCCGGCAATCCGAGGGCTTTTCGACCATTGTTCGAAGCAACTTTCAGAACCTCTTCGGCAGGTAGCACGGACGGGTCGTTACGAACTCCTTTTTGTAAAAGAGACATAACCTTCATCGCTTCAACCATATCAAGATTGTCGCTCGAAGCGCAGCCGTCGGTACCGAGGGTGACATTGACGCCAGCGTCGCGCAGTTCGGTATAGAGAAAGCGGTATCCCGAGCCCAACTTAAGGTTGGAATTGGGGCAATGCACCGTCGTTACGTGATGACTGCCAAGTATTTCTATCTCATTAGGGTCGAGCCACAATGAATGGGCTCCGATAAATTTAGAACCCACCTTGTCGAATATACCAAGTCGGTCAAGATAGACAACAGGCGGCACCCCGTTCTCGCGCAGACAGTCCTCGCGTTCTTTCTGTGTTTCAGATAGATGGATGTGGAACAGTGTCTGATGTTCTTTTGCAAAGTCGGCAAGCATCTGCAGGTTGCGTGCCGATACGGTGTAGATGCTGTGCGGAGCGATAGAGAAGGTGCATCCCGATTCTTCAAACCTGTGGTGGATTGAATCCAAGAATTTGGCAAACAACTGTTTGTCATCGCAGTCGCGATCGGTAACCGAGAGAGCTATATTGGCTTGCAGTTTGGTTTCTTTGGCAGCGCGCAAGGTGCTTTCAATGCTGAAATACATATCGTTGAAAGCCGTGGTGCCCGTTTGCCGCATCTCCTCGCAGGCATCCAAAGCGCCGCGATAGATATCGTCGGGAGTCAATTGTGCCTCACGCGGAAATATGGCTTCGTTCAGCCAACGGAAGAGCGGCAATCCACTGCCGGCACTTCGCAGCAACGTCATTGCTGAATGGGTGTGCATATTCACAAGCGACGGCAGGGCAAAGAAGAATTCGTCGCCTTTTTCCCTGCGTTGGGCCTCGTAGTCGGGGCCTCTTGGCTCAATTCTCGCTATCTTGCCGCTGTCGACCGTAATGTCCGACAGTACGCCATCCACATAAATGTTCCTGTATAACATTTGCATTGTTGTTTGTAGCTTAACGCAACGCCTACAAATATATTGTGTGAAATCAAAGGACTACTTCACACCTATCGATTTGTATATCAACTCTTGTATGTCGGTTCGGATATTCATCGATGCGAGTTTGTTGGGCGAAGCAGATGGGTAGACGCGATTGGAGAGGAAGATGTAGACAAGATTGTACTGCGGGTCGACCCATACCATTATGCCTGTGAAGCCTGTGTGACCGAAGCTGCTTTGCGATGCCATAGGAGCTATGTGAGTGCTGCGACCAGAGATGAAAGGCTTGTCGAATCCCAGGGCACGACGGTTTCCTTGTGCGGCGAAGTGCCTTGAATTGAAGGTGTTGAAAGTCTTTGTGGAAATATATTGCTGTCCGTCGAAGCGTCCCGAGTCGAGCATCATCTGATAGAGTCGGAAGAGGTCGTTGGCCGTCGAGAAGAGTCCTGCGTGGCCGGCAATGCCACCCATAGCGGCGGCGTTGGGGTCGTGGACATATCCTCGCAGTTGCTGTTTGCGGAACGATTTATCGAACTCGGTGGGGGCAATCCTTTCGAGTGCAATGCCGTGTTGCAGAGGTTGGAAACAGGTGTTGTCCATACCCAGCGGGCCATAGAATTGCTGTTGCATAAAGATGTCCAGCGACTGGCCGCTGACCCTCTGAACGAGGTCGGCCAACAGGATGAATCCCAAGTCGCTATAGAGGTATTTCTGCTTTTTCTCGAGCTGGCTTTGAGCTATCTGAATCAGCATATTCTTGCGATAGTCTTCTTTGATATAAGTGTTCTCACCAATAGCGACATAGCCCTCGCCCGGATTGTCGCCGACGAAGAAAGCGTTGTCCTCTGTCGCGCCTTTCCAATAGGCATCGAACGCCTTGAGGCGTGCAAAGTGCGAGAGCGCCTGTTTGACAGTGATATTCTTCTTATTAGTGTGTTTCAGGTAGGGGAGGTATTTGGACAGCCGGTCGTCAAGCGATATTTTGCCTGCATCCACCAGCTTCATCACGGCGAGGTTTGTCGCCGATGTCTTGGTGAGCGAGGCGAGGTCGTAGACGGTATTGGTGTCCATCAACGGCGCGTTTGGGTCGTAGGTTTGGCGTCCGTAGCAGCGGTTGTATACCACTTGGCCGTCCTTTGCCACCAGTATTTGGCATCCAGGATAGGCCTTTTGTTTGATGCCGTTCAGGGAAATGGCATCGATTTGGTGGAAGCAGGCGGTGTCCATACCTGCCTGTTGCAGAGCGTCATAGGGGGAAGGCAGAGGTTTCGGGCCGGGCTTCAGCGAGGTTCCCTCGCGATAACCGCCCGAGGTGACGGGCAGTTTGCCCTCGAATGGCGTTGTGCCGTAGAGTGCGCCGGGGACAGCCTCGATGACTTCCGGCATATTCTGGTAGGCCATAACGATGGTCGACGGACAGCTCTGGTCGTCTTTGTGGAATGACTCGAGAATATAGGGCGAGCCATATACAACGAGGATGGATGTAACGTCCTCGATGGCGGCTATTTGCTTGATGAGAGCTATGCTTTCTTTCGATACGCCATAGTTGTTGGACGAGCTGAGGGTGCCGTAGAGCGACATCACCACCGTTCCAGCGTTCTTGATGCGGTTGCCGAGTTGGTCGGTGAGTTTCGTTATGGCAGTGTCGCAGTTGCCAAGAGCAACGTTTACAACTTGTTGACCCTGTTTGAGAGGCAGCACGTAGGCATCGTTTCTGACGAGGGTGAGGGCTTTCTGGGCCATCATTTGTGTTATCTGCCTGCATCGGCGGTTGTCGGCGGCAGAGGGAGCCGAAAGCTTGCTGAAGTCGGCCTTGTCGAGGCCGCAGAGGTATTTCTCACGCAATATGCGGTGGCAGCGGTCGTCGATCATTTTGGCAAATTCAGGGTCGCGTTTGGCTTCGGCCACGACTGCGTCGATGGTCTTGACGACATCGATAGGCAGGAGGATAACGTCGGAACCGGCGCGGATTGCGCGGATAGCCCCTTCGCCGTCTTTGTAGTTGTTGGAGACGGCCTTCATATCGATGCCGTCGGTGAAGACAAGTCCGTCGAAGGCCATCTGTTGCCTAAGGATGGGCAGCACGATGCGTTCCGAGAGCGACGAGGGCATATTAGGCCTGTCGTCGAGGGCGTTGACTTGCAGGTGAGCCACCATCATTCCGCGTATTCCGTTGTCTGCCAGGTGTTGGAAAGGGAAGAGGTCGATGCTGTCGATATAAGCTTTGGTGTGGTTGATGACAGGCAGGTCGAGGTGGCTGTCGACGTCGGTGTCGCCGTGTCCCGGGAAGTGCTTGCCGACGGCAATGGTGCCTGCACGCTGCATACCGCGGGCATAGAAAGTCGACTTGCGGGCGACACGTTTCTTGTTTTCGCCGAACGAGCGGCATCCGATGACGGGGTTGAGAGGGTTATTGTTGATGTCGCACACCGGGGCAAAGTTGATGTGGATGCCCATCTTGCTGCACTGGCGTCCCACCTCCTCACCAAAGCGTTCGATAAGGGTGTCGTTAGTTCGAGAGAGAGCACCCATAAGCATCTGTCTTGGAAAGGAATAGCAGTCGGTAAGCCTCATACCGAGTCCCCATTCGGCGTCGATGGTGACGAGCAGAGGGATGTCGGAGAGGTGCTGGTAGCGCTTGGTGCGTTCAATCTGTTCGGTGGCAGTGCCTTTGAAGAAGCAGATGCCTCCCACGCCGAGTTTTGAGAAATTCTTTTCGAATTCGTGCCGCAGTTTGTTGTTTTTGAAGCTGAGCGGAGCTCGGACGAACATCAGTTGCGCCACCTTTTCTTCGAGCGAGAGGTGCTTCATTTTCTTGTCGGCATATCTGTCGGCGGCTGATTGGTCGATGTCGGTCTGGGCGTAGGCTGCTGTCAGCGAGGCAAATACGAGTAGGGCGAAGAGTGCTGCTTTCAAAGATGTACGAATCATAATCAAAGAATTAAAAAAATAGCGTCGGGGAGTCCCTGACGCTATTATGCATTAGTAATGATAAAAATTACTTAACGTTGTCTTTCACCTCAACGAGGAAAGTCTTGGCGGGTTTGAAAGCGGGGATGTTGTGGGCAGGAACGATAACGGAGGTGTTCTTGCTAATGTTGCGACCCGTTTTCTCGGCGCGGCGCTTGATGATGAAGCTGCCGAAACCACGCAGGTAGACGTTCTCGCCACCGATCATAGCGTCCTTAACGGTTGACATAAATTCTTCGACAACGGCCAAAACAGCCACTTTTTCAATACCGGTCTTCTCGGAAATGGAAGCCACAATTTCTGCTTTTGTCATAATGAGTTACAAATTTAAATTTTGATGTATAATTATTTTCATTTTAAATTGGACTGCAAAGATATGCAAAAAAAATGAAACATAAACTTTTTTCTTCAAAAAAAAACTTTTCGATGCCCTTGGGCGCTGTTTTTGATGCGTTGTATTTGATTGATTTATAGTGATATTCTGCATTAATGTTCAATTATTTGTTTTTCAATCTTTTTCATTTTCTGTTGTCGCTTTGGGATGGATAAATGATGTTGAAACGCTTTGAAAAAAACAAAATAGGGTTTGGATGAGTTTTTTTGGGCTTTTTGTCGGCAATGGATTTTGGCGGAGATTGTTTGTGGCGATTTTGGGACTGAAACGAGACCGTTTTGCGGAGGGGAGATGGAGGGGCTTGGGACGGACCAACACCGTCCGTTGTACAATATATGTACAATAGTTGTACAATACTTGTACAATTGGTAAACGTACAAATATTGTACAAGTATTGTACATATATTGTACATATGACGGAGTTGGTACCTTGAAGGGCTGGAAATGAGACGGTTGCAAAACGGGGTGAAAACAGGGGCATTTTTGGTGTAAGTGGTTGCAAGTGTGATTGTTGTGTGGATTTTTACGCGTAAATGCTCATTTGGAGACGGTTTGGGGACGGGGATTTTATTGAACACGGATGGCACGGATTGAACGGATGTTTGACAGCCAATACGATTCGTGATAATCCGTTCAATCCGATTAATCCGTGTTCAAATTATTATTGGTTGCCTAAAGGTATATTTGTGGCGTTTTCGTGTTATATGAAAATGTTTTTCGTGGGACGGTGTGTAATTAGGATTTTTTATGTATATTTGCAAAATAAATAAATAATATAAAAATGAGTGTTACTGTTTCAAAAACAAGGAGTAGTGCGCGTGTGATGCTTATTGACGCGCTGCTGCTAGTGTTTATTTGTGCTGTTCCGGCGTTGTCGCACGTGTTTGCGATACCGTTATACAAGTTGAACCCTATGGTGATGTGTCTGCTGGCGGGAATGTTGCTGGTGCGTTGGAAGGGGAATGGCTATTTGCTGGCGGTGCTGCTGCCGGTGGTGAGTATGCTGTTGAGCGGGATGCCTGTGCCGGCGGTGTGCGTGTGTATGGTTGCCGAGTTGCTGTCGGTGGTGGGTGTCTACGATTTGTTGGAACGTAGAACCGGTGCTTTTGTGTCGATTCTTGCGGCGTTGCTGTCGGGCAAAGTAGTGTTCTATCTGCTGAAGGCCGTTCTGGTGGCGCCTGCCGTACTTATAGGCACGAACGTGTGGCTGCAGCTGGCTGTGGTTGCCGTGTTTGGAGCGCTGTTTGCAATGATTAAGCGTAGGAGATAGACGGAGTAGATGGGAACCAGGAGTGTTATATCTGTTGTTGTCTTTTTGCTGTGCGGTCTTTCGTTGAGGGTTGCGGGGCAGAATATGACTACAATGGGGACTGACTTTTGGTTTTCGTTTGTTGAGGGTAGGATTGAGGCCGAGATGTGTGTTACGGTGACGGGTACTCGCGCCTGCACGGGATTGTTGACAAATCCTAACACCGGTTGGACCCGCGCATTCACTGTTCCTGCAAACGGCAGTGTGAATATTATGATTGACACGTTGCAGGCCTACAACACGGTGCCAGGTGTGATCAAAAACAAAGGTATGCATTTGGTGACGACGGATGAGGTGTCGGTTTATGCGAGCAATTTTCTCCAGACTTCATTCGATGCCACGTTTGTAATGCCGACGGAAGCCCTTGGCAATGAGTATATGGTTCAGACTTTTGAGTCTTGTCACACGGGCGATCCGTCGGAGTTTTTGATTGTTGGGGTTGAGGACAACACGGTTGTCGACATTTTTCTGCCTACAAGTCAGAGCGCTGAGACGGTGACGCTTATGGCCGGACAGTGTTATATGATGCAAAATGCCATAGATATGGATTTCAGCGGCACAAAGATAAAGTCGCGCGATTGCAAGCGTATTGCAGTGTTCAACGGTCATTTGTGTGCGCATATTCCAAAGCAGACAGGCACTTGCTGCGATCATTTGTTTGAGCAGAGTGTTCCTGTCAAGTACTGGGGAAGGGAGTTCGTGGCTACGATGGCGAGCAATCATAACGGTGATTATGTGAAGGTGACGTCGTTTTATGACAATTGCACTGTATGGGTTGACGGTAGTCCGTTGGCCGTTTTGCAATCTGGCGAGAGTTGCAACTTTAGTATGACAAATTATCAGCACAGTCGATATATAAAGACATCGAAGCCCGCAGTAGTATACACGTATATGATGAGCAAGAATATCGCCGGTCCGAACGGGGACCCCTCTATGGTGTTGATTCCGCCAATAGAGCAGCGGTTGATGGATGTGACGTTTGTAAACTATAACAATGCGACGCAGTTGACATCCGCCCATTTTGTGAATGTTGTCGCAAGTACTGCTGATGTTGCCGATATTTATTTGGATGACAATTCTTTGGGCATTTTTTTTAGTGTTGTGTCTGGAAATGCTGATTACTCGTATGCCAGGGTGCCTGTAGGTACTGGCACACATAGGCTGAGAAGTGAAGGGAACGACGGCTTTGTTGCATACGCATATGGCGTTGGTGGGAATGAGAGTTACGGCTATGCGGTGGGTTTTTCCACTCGGCCGCTCAACGGCAGGATTTATGTGAACGATGTGCTGATGGGATATGCAGATACGATGTATGTTTGTGTGGGAGACAGTGTGGGGGTGTGTGCTTTGTTCAGTGACACTGTTGAAAAGGAGGGATGGAATAGGGACGGAGTGCTGTTTTCGACCAATGACACGGTTATGATTACAAGCAATGTGGCGGACACGATGGCTATGAGTTTGGTTTATAGTTCTATATTTGAATGTACTACGACAGACACTCTGATGGCGTATGTGGTGTTCCGCGAAAAAGCGGTGTATGAGTTCGACAGCCTGGCTTGCGGGTCGGAACTGCAATGGAACGGCGTTACGTGCGACAGCTCGGGTGTCTATCAAAGTCATTTTACCGGTGCCAATGGCTGTGACAGTACGGTTATAATGCATCTTTCTGTCAATGGAGACAGTTACAGCTATATTGAATACAGCGGATGTGACAGTGTGGAAATAAACGGAGTGGCTTATTATTCAGACGACACGGTAGGGGTGGCGACATACACTAACCATATCGGGTGTGACAGTGTTGTATATGCTTGTTTGAAGGTTCATCCTTCATATTTGAATGACATTTATGTAAACATCGATGCTGGTGACACGTTGGTTTGGATTGATGGCGGTAGGTATTATGATGATTCTGTCAGGCCTATTTTTGTCTATCAAACGGTGTATGGTTGTGACAGTGTGCTCAGGCTTAACTTGCATTTAGCCGATCCACCGGCTTTGCCCGTTGCGGACAGTTCGGCCATTTGGATTCCAAATGCCTTTATGCCAAACGAGAGCAGCAATAATATTTTTAAAGTGTTTGGGAGCGATTTGAAAGAGGTCCACGTTTGGATATATAACCGATGGGGCAATTATGTGACAGATTTTGATGGATTGAGCTCGGGTTGGGACGGTAGGTGCAATGGCAAAGAGTGCAAAGAAGATGCTTATGTTTATTTGATTGAGTATAAAACAAATGCATCACCAGGGATTTTACAAAAAAAGATTGGTACAGTATTATTACTGAAATGAAATAAAAAAACTAAAAACATAATATAAAATGAATGTAGCGATTATACTTGCTGGAGGCGTTGGCAGCCGTTTGGGTTATTCGACACCGAAGCAGTTTCTGAAAGTGGCAGGAAAGACTGTTATAGAGCACACGATAGATGTGTTTGACAAAAACGGTTTGATTGATGAGATTGCGGTTGTAATACATCCGTCGTATGTCGACGAGATGGAGGGTATTGTTGTCCGCAACCAGTGGAAGAAGGTCAAGCGTATACTGAAGGGCGGCAACGAGCGCTATATGTCGACGCTTTCTGCAATTGAGGCGTACAAGGGTTGTGGAGACTGCAATATGATATTCCACGACGCAGTGCGGCCCTTGGTGAACAACCGAATAATCAAGGACGTGGTAGAGGCATTGGATAAATACGACGCAGTTGATGTGGCAGTGCCGGCTACAGATACTATAATTGAGGTGGATGAAGAGGGACGATATATAGACAAGATTCCGAAGCGCAAGTTGCTGCGCAGGGGCCAGACTCCTCAAGCGTTCAAGTACGATGTTGTTGCAAGAGCATACGAGAAAGCGCTGAAAGATCCGGACTTTGTGTCTACTGACGACTGCGGCACGGTGGTGAAGTATCTGCCTGAAGTGAAGACGTATGTAGTGGAGGGTGAGGAGTCGAATATGAAGTTGACTTACAAGGAGGATTTGTTCCTATTGGATAAACTGTTCCAGCTACGCTCGACGACATTGCACGAAGAGACGGATTTTGCTCAGTTCAAAGGGAAAGTCATTGCGGTTTTCGGGGGTAATTCAGGTATAGGCAAGGAGCTTGTCGATATGGCGAGAAGAAACGGAGCAGAGGTCTTTTCGTTCTCGCGCAGTACGACGGGCACGGATATATCGCAGAGGGACAATGTCGAGAAGGCTTTGGCAGAGGTTGCGGAGAAATGTAACGGCCGGATAGACTTTGTCGTTGACAGTGCCGCCATTCTGTCAAAGGAGCCTTTGATTACAATGGATGAGAAATACATAGACACAATAATACGCACCAACTATGATGGTATGGTGAATGTGGCAATGGCTGCTTTTCCGTATTTGAAGAAGAGCCACGGTCAATTGCTGCTGTATACGTCCAGTTCGTATACTCGAGGACGTGCGATGTACAGTATTTACTCTTCGACAAAGGCCGCTGCAGTTAATTTTATGCAGGCACTTGCACAGGAATGGGATTGCTATGGAATAAGGGTTAATGTAATCAATCCAGAACGAACAAACACTCCTATGCGTACCAAGAACTTTGGCATTGAGCCTCCCGAGACGTTGCTGAAAGCAGAGGAGGTCGCCGAAGTGTCGTTAAAGACTTTGCTGCTTGACATAACGGGTCAGGTTGTTGATGTGAAAATCAAGAAGAGTTGACAATGGGGAGTGCGGATACATCACTGAAGTACAGGTTACGGTTGATTTGGGCATACAAAGATGTTTTGCGCAACCATTTTGAGCCTTTTTTCAAGTTTTATGCGAAAAGGTTCAGAAAACATCAGAAACTTGCCGCTGAACGGCTTGAAGGGAAGGATTGCATAGAAGTCGCCTTTCTGCTGACCATTCCGGGAATGTGGAAGTCGGATTATATGTTTCGTGCATTGAGGGACAATCCGAAATATCACCCGTATGTTGTTGTTTATCCGTATTCAGTATTCAAGGGTTTTGACAAGAAGGAGGTGGATGCGACGGTAGAGCGCACAAAACATTTTATTGAGGATAAGGGCTTTGAATGCATAGTGCCTTATGATGCCAAGCGTGGTGTATGGAGTGATATAAGAAAGACTTTGAGCCCAGATATCGTGGTTTTTACAACTCCATACAAAGATGTTCCGCCTCAGTTCTTTATTTATAATTTCCGAGATGTTTTGACGTGCTATGTGCCTTATGGCTTTTCGTCGCTCAACCTGTTCAGGGTCAATTACGATTTGATTTTCCACAATCTTGTGGGGATTCATTTCGTTGAGACTGAGATACATCGCGAGACGGCAATGGCACATTCGCGCAACAAGGGAGAGAACGTCGTGGTTTCAGGTTATCCTGGAACAGAAGTTTTTTTGCATAAGGATTATATTCCAAGCGAGGTGTGGAAAGAGCAGGAGACACCAAAGAAGAGGATTATATGGGCTCCTCATCATACCATTGACGGCGACTTTGCTATCTCGTCGTTTTTACTTTTCTGTGATGCAATGCCACAGATAGCTAAAGAGTTTGCGGACAAGGCACAGTTTGTATTCAAGCCTCATCCACTTCTTAAGTTCAAACTGCAGCAGATATGGGGAGTTCAGAAGACAGAAGAGTATTATGGTCAATGGAAAGAAATGCCAAATGGACAACTGGAAGAGTCGATGTATGTCGATTTGTTTTTGACATCGGATGCAATGATTCACGATTGTGGTTCTTTTACCACTGAGTATATGTTTACCCGTAAACCGGTGATGTATCTTGTCAAAGAATATGATTTTGTTGACAAATTCAGTCCTTTTGGCCTGATGGCGTTTAACAATCACTATCACGGTAAGACAGTGGAGGATGTGCGGATTTTTGTTTCTGATGTCGTGATAAAGGGCGACGACACTATGCGAGAACAGCGAGAAGCTTTTTTCAAACAGTATCTTGCCCCTCGAGATGGAAAATTGCCATCGGAGAAAATAATAGAAATTCTTAATGCTGCAATTAAGGGAGAGGTTATAAAATGAAATCGTTTGATTATTTGATAGTCGGTGCCGGCCTTTATGGAGCTGTGTTTGCAAACATAGCGACGTCGAAGGGCAAGAAGTGCCTGGTTGTGGAACGCAGGGACCATATAGGCGGCAACTGTTATACGAAAAGCGTGAACGGCATCAATGTGCATTGGTACGGGGCGCATATATTCCATACCTCGAATGAGCAGGTGTGGGATTTTGTGAACCGTTTCTGTCGTTTCAACCATTATGTCAACAGCCCGATAGCCAACTATAAAGGCGAGCTGTACAACCTGCCGTTCAATATGAACACGTTCACGAAACTGTGGCCCGATGTCCGCACTCCGGAAGAGGCCAAGGCCCGTATAGCTGAACAACAGGCTGAGTTTGCGACCATTGCCGAGCCGCGCAATCTGTATGAACAGGGAATGAAGCTGGCAGGCAGAGACATATTCCTGAAGCTGGTGAAAGGCTATTCGGAGAAGCAATGGGGATTGCCAGCAGAGGAGATACCTGCCTTTGTGCTGCGTCGGCTGCCATTCAGGTTCACGTTTGACAATAATTATTTCTCTGACCCGCATCAGGGTATTCCTGTTGGCGGCTACACCCAGCTATTTGAACGGCTGCTGGAGGGAGTGGAGGTGAGACTGTCTACCGACTATCTTGCAGAGCGTGAGCAATTGAATCAGTTGGCCAAACGTGTTGTGTATACGGGTCCGATAGATGCTTATTTCGACTATTCGTTGGGTCACTTGGATTACCGCTCGCTGCGTTTTGACAATAAGCTACTCGAAGGCGTAGAGAGTTTTCAAGGCAATGCTGTGTTTAACTATACCGACGCAGAGACGCCATTTACCCGAATTATCGAGCACAAACACTTTGAGTTTGGCACTCAGCCGGACACTGTGGTGACATACGAGTATCCGCAGGACTGGCAGCCAGGAATGGAGCCTTATTATCCTGTCAACAACGAGCGCAACGATGCGTTGGTGGCAAGATACAAGGCGTTGGCAGCCAATGAGAGGGATGTCTCGTTTGGCGGTCGTTTGGGAGAATATAAGTATTATGATATGGACAAAACCATTGCGCAGGTTTTGGCTCATCCGTGGCTGGGAGATAATACTTGAACGCGAAACGCAATTTTTATGTATTTTTGCAGTTTGTAAAAAAATAGACATATTATTATATAAGTACTGGAAATCAATTAACTCTATGATGGATATTACAACTTCATCACGTAAAAAGGCACTTGATAAACTGGTTGTAGTTGGCGACCGAGTGTTGATACAGCAGGGTACAGCTGCTCAGAAGACAAAGAGCGGCTTGTATCTGCCTGCCGGCTATCAAGAAAAGGAGGAGATACAATCGGGATACATCTTGAAGTGCGGTCCTGGCTACGCTTTGCCGAATATGGACAGCGACGAGCCGTGGAACCCCAAGGACAAAGAGCCTAAATATTTGCCTCTGCAGGTGCAACCGGGCGATTTGGCATTGTTTATGCAGAAAAGTGCAGTTGAAATCAAATACAACGGAGAGAAATACTATATTGTGCCGCAAAGTGCCATATTGCTGGTGGAGCGGGACGAGTTCTAACCGTAAATCATAGTTAAATAAAAATTAAAACATTTAGATTATGACATCAAACGAAATACGCAACCAATTCCTCAAGTTTTTTGAGAGCAAGAACCATCACGTAGTGCCATCGGCTCCGATGGTGGTAAAGAATGACCCGACATTGATGTTCACCAATGCGGGTATGAATCAGTTTAAGGACATTTTTCTCGGCAACAGCGCAGCGCCATATCAAAGAGTGTGCGATTCGCAGAAGTGTTTGCGAGTGAGCGGCAAGCACAACGACCTTGAGGAGGTGGGACACGACACATACCACCACACGATGTTCGAGATGCTTGGAAACTGGAGTTTTGGCGACTATTTCAAGAAAGAGGCCATAGCATACGGCTGGGAGTTCTTGACGGAGGTGATGAAGATTGACAAGAAGAACCTTTACGTCACTGTGTTTGGCGGTGACAAACAGGAAGGCCTTGAGATGGACAAAGAGGCGTATGGCTTTTGGAAAGAGCATATTGCCGAGGACCGTATATTGATGGGATCGAAGAAGGATAACTTCTGGGAAATGGGCGACCAGGGCCCGTGTGGTCCTTGCAGCGAGATACATATAGACTTGCGTGACGAGGAAGAGAAGGCCAAAGTGCCCGGCGCCGAGTTGGTAAACAAAGACAATCCGCTTGTCATTGAGATATGGAACCTTGTGTTTATGCAATACAACCGTTTGGCCAATGGCACCCTGGAGCCATTGAAGGCCAAACATATAGACACGGGAATGGGTTTTGAACGCCTGTGTATGGTTATTCAGAACAAGAAGTCGAACTACGATACCGATGTGTTTCAGCCACTGATACAGGAGATTGCCAAGAAGTCGGGAATACCTTACGGCAAGAACGAAGAGTCGGATGTGGCGATGCGCGTATGTGCCGACCATTTGAGGGCGGTGAGTTTCTCTATTGCCGACGGTCAGCTGCCTTCGAATGCGAAAGCGGGTTACGTCATACGCCGTATTTTGCGTCGAGCAGTACGTTATGGCTACACTTTCCTTGGCTTCAAGGAACCCTTTATCCATACAATGGTGCCTACTTTGGTGTCGCAGATGGGTAACCAGTTCCCGGAATTGAAGAAACAGGAGGATTTGATAAGCCGCATCATCCTTGAGGAGGAACAATCATTCCTAAGGACGCTTTCGAACGGTATTCTGAAGTTTGAAAACTACATTGCCAAAGCGATGGAGTGTGAAACGAGCTGTGAAGCCTGCGAGCAAAAGGTGAAGGTGGAAAAGGTTATTGACGGCGCTTTTGCTTTTGAGTTGTTCGATACATACGGTTTCCCGATAGATTTGACACAGTTGATGGCAAGTGAGAAAGGCTGGACGGTCGATATGGATGGTTTCGCCAAGGGCTTGGCAGAGCAGAAGGACCGTTCGCGTGCTGCCGCGAAGACCGAGAGCGACGACTGGGTTGAATTGCAGCCAGGTGTAGAAGAAGAGTTTATCGGATATGACGAGTTGGTTAGTGAGGTCAAGATTGTCCGTTATCGTCACGTGAGAACCAAAGACCGTGAGTTCTATCAGCTTGTGTTCGATAAGACACCATTTTATGGAGAGGGCGGAGGACAGGTAGGTGATGTCGGAACCATCGGTGCAAGCGAAGAGGTTATTCCGATTGTTGACACCAAGAAGGAGAATAATCTGATTGTACACATTGTCACCAAGTTGCCCTCGGACCTTACAGCAACCTTCAAAGCAGAAGTGGACAAATGCCGCAGGTTTGCTATCCAATGCAATCACTCTGCAACGCATTTGCTGCACAAGGCATTGCGTAATGTGTTGGGTAGCCACGTGGAGCAGAAAGGCTCGAGTGTGGACGACCAGCGACTTCGCTTTGACTTCTCGCATTTTGCCAAACTGACAAAAGAGGAGATAAGGGAGGTTGAGAAGCAAGTTAATATTGACATTTGGCACGCTATGCCTCTCGAAGAGCACAGGGCAATGCCTATAGACGAGGCACGCAAACTTGGTGCGATGGCATTGTTTGGCGAAAAATACGGCGAGACTGTCCGTGTTGTGAAGTTTGGAGAGAGCGTTGAGTTCTGCGGAGGTACCCACACCGACAACACGGGCCATATCGGTGCGTTCCGTATTGTCAGCGAAAGTGCCATCGCTGCCGGTATGCGCCGTATTGAGGCCGTGACGGGCTCGGGTGCTGAGAAATATGTTGACGAGATGCAGGACCAGCTTGAAGAAGCCAAGACATTGCTTAAGAATCCCAAGGATCTTGCCGGTGCCATTCAGCGTCTGCAGGATGAAAACAGCGAGTTGCGTAGCCAAATTGCCGCCTTCCAGAAGGAGAAAGTTGCAGGAATATGCCGTTCACTGGGTGATGAGCTGAAGAATAATCCCGTGCTTTCCAAAAAAGTTGACTTTGATGTTATGCAGCTTAAGGACGGTGTGATGCAGCTCAGAGCAGAGAATCCAGATATGGCGCTGGTGCTGGGCAGTGTTGTAAGCGACAAACCTCAATTGTTGATTTGCTTGGGCCAGAACCGTGTCGATGCGGGCAAGAATGCCGGCACTATTATTCGTGCAGCTGGAAAAGAAATACAAGGCGGTGGCGGCGGCCAGCCGGCATACGCTACGGCAGGAGGCAAAAATGCTGCAGGCATTGAGAAAGCCTTAGAGGTCGCAGTGAACGAAATCGAAGCATAAGCCATTATGGACGATGTGTTGACAAGCGCTGAACGGCGTTATCATATTGAGTCTCTTGTTGCTGAGATACCGGTAGGAGTCGTTTACAGGGCATTCTCGCGCCATAGGGTGGGGAAGAAGATAAAAAGACGTTATTATGCCATTGTTGAGCGTCGAGAGGATGTCTCCAAAAGCGATTTTAACAAACAGGCGCTTCAGGCAATGATAAAAGGATATAGTCCTGACTTCTTTGATATTGACGACATCAGCCAAAATGGTAAAGACTATTATGTGTATTCCAAATACAAAGGACTTTCATCCACTCCCAGTCGCTGGGCATCGTTGCAGAATCACGGATACCTAATGCTCCTTTTGGCCGCTTTGATATTCATATTGATGATTGTGAAGTTCTTCCAAAGTCCTTCAAGCACCCAAGAAGTAAATGCTGGTACTAATACAGAATTGGTGGCAGACAAAACAATGTCTTAGTTGTTGAATGGAGATATAATAATAGAGGCGGGCCTTCGGCCCGCCTCTATTTATGTATTGTTATACGATTCTTACTTTTCGCTCTTGATGCGCATTCTGTAGAACGAACGGAATACGAAGACAAGGGCAATCAGGATAAATGCTATGCCGAAGTAAGGAGCAATGGCTTGGAAGTTGGGAGCGATGGCGATTTCCATAGCAAGTACGCCGAAAAGGGTGGTGAACTTGATGATGGGGTTCAGGGCCACAGAACTTGTGTCCTTGAAGGGGTCGCCAACGGTGTCGCCTACAACGCTTGCATCGTGCAGCGCCGTACCTTTGGCCTTGAGGTCGACCTCAACAACCTTCTTGGCATTGTCCCAAGCACCGCCGGCGTTAGCCATAAATACAGCTTGGAAGAGGCCGAAGACAGCGATTGAAATCAGATAGCTTACAAAGAGGCAAACGGCATTCTCGCCACCGATGCTTGCAGGCGATGAAATGCAGGCAAAGCCAAGAGCGAAGCAGAAAATGGCGATAAAGATATTGATCATACCCTTCTGTGCGTAGTTGGTGCAGATCTTCACAACTTCCTGCGACTTCTCAGTGTCAGCCTTCTTGGGCGCGTTGGGGTCAAGCTTGATATTGTTCTTGATGAACTCTACGGCGCGGTTGGCACCAGTGGTGACAGCCTGCATCGAGGCACCGGTAAACCAGAAAATAACACAGCCACCAAGTATAAAGCCAAGAATACTGTAGGGGTTGAGCAGGTTGAGGATGGTCGAAGGTTCGATGCCCAGTGCCTTCTGTATCATAAGGATAAGCGAGAAAATCATAGTGGTTGCTCCGACAACGGCAGTACCGATAAGAACAGGTTTTGCTGTAGCCTTGAAGGTGTTGCCAGCGCCGTCGTTAGCCTCGAGATAATACTTGGCTTTCTCAAAATCAGGAGTGAAGCCGAATTCGCTCTCAACCTCTTTGGTAGTCTTTTCAATGTCGTCCTCGATGAGCGACAGCTCGTATACCGATTGTGCATTGTCGGTTACAGGACCGTAGCTGTCCACAGCGATGGTGACAGGACCCATACCGAGCATACCGAAAGCAACAAGGCCAAACGAGAAGATTGTGAAGAACGGTCCAAATACAGGCTCAATGCCAAAGCCGGTAGCGGCCATATAAGCAATGAGCATCAGCACGAAGAACACAATGCCCGTCCAGAAAGCACCGAAGTTACCGGCAACAAGACCCGACAGGATGTTCAGCGAAGCACCGCCCTGGTCGGAAGCCTTGACAACCTCACCGACGTGCTTCGAAGTGGGGGAGGTGAAAATCTTGGTGAACTCAGGAATCAGAGCTGCGCCAAGTGTACCGCAACTGATGATGATAGAGAGGGCGAGCCACAGATTGTCAACAATAGTAATGTCTTTGAGAATGAAATAGCTTGCCAGGAAGGTACCGCAGATGGAAAGTATAGAAGTGATCCAAACCAGCGAGGTCAGAGGCTTCTCAAAGTTGATGTCGTCAGCCTTTGCATAACGTGCCTTGGCGATAGCGCCGTTGATATAGTAGGCGAGAACAGATGCGATGATACCAAGAATACGCATTACGAAGATCCAAACCAGCAGTTTGACCTGAATGGCAGGGTCGGGAACGGCAAGAAGGATAAACGAAACAAGAGCGACGCCAGTAACACCGTAGGTCTCGAAACCGTCGGCGGTGGGTCCGATGCTGTCGCCGGCATTGTCACCGGTGCAGTCGGCGATGACGCCAGGGTTGCGCGGGTCGTCCTCGCCAATCTTGAAGACAACCTTCATAAGGTCACTTCCGATGTCGGCAATCTTGGTGAAGATACCGCCGGCAATACGCAGGGCCGAAGCACCAAGCGATTCGCCGATGGCAAAGCCCATAAAGCACGAGCCGGCCAGGTCACCGGGCATACAAAGCAGGATGACAAGCATCAGCACCAGTTCAACGCAAATCAGCACAATACCAATGCTCATACCTGCGCGCAGAGGAATGTTGAGCAGGTCGAGCGGACGGCGGCGCAGCGAGGCAAAAGCCATACGAGCATTGGCAAGCGTGTTCATACGCACGCCAAACCAAGCCACACCGTAGCTGCCAAGTATACCAATGATTGTCCAAGCCAGCACCAGCAGTACGCCGCCGGCCTTCATATCGCTCAGCACACCGAAATACAGTGCAATGGCGGCGCCGATGAAGAGGAAGAGAACAATCAGGAATTTACCCTGCTGTTTCAAATAAGTGGAACAGGTTTTGAAAATGACATTGCCTATTTCAAGCATCGACTTGTGGGCTTTCAACTTGCGAACCTTGCTGAATTGCCAGAATCCAAACAAAAGGCCGAGAGCCACAATCAAAAATCCCCAATAAAGAATCTTTGTGTCGGGACTCGAGCTGAAACCCTCAGGCATCTTCAAATCAGCCTCGCTCGCGAAGCTCAACGCTGGCAGAGCGATTGCAGAAAGTGTTGCGAAAAATTTCTTCATAGATTATTGTTGTTTAATTTGTAATTATTTATTTCTTTATTAGTATTCGGTCGGTGTGCCCCAGATATCGTAACGTCAATAGTTCCGTTTTGTCTACCTTGGTGCATTTACCTCCCTGCATTTAATGGGTATGGCACGCTTCCGCTATTGTACAAGTATCAGGATATCATTCTGTTGCCCTTTTACTACGCCGGCCTTTATCTCAAAGCTTTTCTCCTCCTGTCCTTCTGCCTGCAGGCGAATCTTTCCTGCCGCCAGGCTTGAAATGATGGGGGCGTGGTTCTCGAGCAGCTCGAAGAGTCCGCCGGTTCCGGGCAGCTGAATCAGCGTTGCCGGACCGTCATACAGAGTGGAATCGGGTTTAATAATCTTGACGTTCATAAACTAAGGTATTGTTACGTCATTTTGTTTCGGCCAGAATCTTCTCGCCCTTCTCAATAGCCTCTTCAATGGTGCCAACAAGCAGGAAAGCCTGTTCGGGCAGATAGTCGACATCGCCGTTCAGAATCATATTGAAACCCTTGATAGTGTCGTCGATATTCACGAATTTGCCTTGCAAACCGGTGAAAGCCTCAGCCACAAAGAACGGCTGCGAGAGGAAACGCTGCACGCGGCGGGCGCGGCTCACAACCAGTTTGTCTGCCTCGCCGAGCTCCTCCATACCGAGGATGGCAATGATATCCTGCAACTCGTTGTAGCGCTGCAGTATCTGCTTGACTTTCTGGGCAGTATTGTAGTGCTCTTCGCCGACTACGTCGGGCGAAAGGATGCGGCTTGTCGAGTCGAGCGGGTCGACGGCAGGGTAGATGCCAAGCTCGGAAATCTTACGGCTCAGCACCGTCTGTGCGTCGAGGTGGGCAAAAGTCGTTGCCGGAGCGGGGTCGGTCAAGTCGTCGGCAGGCACATACACAGCCTGGACCGAGGTGATGGAACCGCGTTTCGTCGAGGTGATGCGCTCCTGCATCATACCCATCTCCGTGGCCAGCGTGGGCTGGTAACCCACAGCCGACGGCATACGGCCCAGCAGTGCCGACACTTCCGAACCGGCCTGCGTGAAACGGAAAATGTTGTCGATAAAGAGCAGGATGTCGCGACCGCCGGTCTTCTCGTCACCGTCGCGGTAGTACTCGGCCAGCGTCAGGCCTGACAGAGCCACACGTGCACGCGCACCGGGCGTTTCGTTCATCTGACCGAACACCATCGTGCACTTCGAGTCGCGCACAGCCTCTTTGTCCACCTTCGAAAGGTCCCAGCTTCCTTCTTCCATACTTTTCAGGAACTCGTCGCCATACTTGATGACGCCGGCCTCGATCATCTCTCGAAGCAGGTCGTTACCCTCGCGGGTGCGCTCACCTACACCGGTGAACACCGACATACCGCTGTATTTCTTAGCAATGTTGTTGATAAGCTCCTGGATAAGAACCGTTTTGCCAACGCCGGCGCCGCCAAACAGACCGATCTTACCACCCTTGAGAAAGGGCTGGATAAGGTCAATGACCTTGATGCCGGTATAGAGGATTTCCTGCGTGGTCGACAAGTTCTCGAACTTGGGCGGCTCGCGGTGTATGCCGTATTTCTTGTCGCATTCGGGGGCGGGCATACCGTCGATGGTCTCGCCGATAACGTTGAACAGGCGTCCGTTGATGTTCTCTCCAACGGGCATCGAGATGGGGCCGCCAAGCGACAGCACTTCCATTCCGCGCTGCAAGCCGTCGGTACTGTCCATAGCAATGGTTCGCATCGTGTTCTCTCCAATATCCTGCTGGCACTCAAGTATTACCGTCGTGCCATCGGGACGTTTCACGCTCAAAGCATCGTAAATGTCTGGAAGTTTTACATCGTCATCGAATGTCACATCAATAACCGCACCAATAATCTGCGATATTCTACCTTTACAATTAGATTCCATATTTGTTTATAATAATATCATTTTTAGTTTCTTACTACAATTGTCACATCTCGTCCGCAGGACGTGTGGCATCGATAAAAACGGATGCAAATTTACAACAATTCTTATAAATATTAAATCCTTTTTATGAAAAAAATATTCACAATTCGGGTTATTTGCTGACTCATAATATCTTATATATTTTTCCGGGCAGACATCTGCATAGGTTTTTAAGCTCCAAACTAAGCAGTGCAGCGGCTATTTTGGGCATTGCAAGGTCGCAAAAATCGGGTATTTCATCCATCGCTATGTCTTGGTGGGCGGCAAGCACATCGTATACCGCCTGTTCGTCAGCGTTAAGTTTCGGAAACAGAGTGGTTTGCTTACCTGCCAGCTTTGTTTTGCGTTCCCATCCCATATTGAGCATCAAGTCGTCGGCGTCGCGAATCAGCATTGCTTTGCAGGCGGCGATAATGGCGTTGCATCCCTCCGAGTTCTTGTCGCCGATGCGCCCTGGGAAGGCAAACAAGTCGCGATTGTAACTATTTGCTATGTTGGCCGTTATGAGTGCACCGCCTTTTCGCGATGCCTCCACAACGACGGTTGCGTCTGAAAGTGCTGCTATTATGCGGTTGCGGGCGGGGAAGAGGCCGGGCTTCATCGGTATGTCGGTGCGTATCTCGGTGAGCAACGAGCCTCCGCAGGCAAGCATCTGCTTGGCCAGATTGCGGTTCTGTGGCGGATAGAGGCGGTTCAGGCCGTGGGCCAGCACGCCTACGGTGGGTAGGCCGCACTCGATGGCCGCCGAGTGCGAAGCGGCATCGATGCCTATGGCCAATCCGCTGACAATGGTGATGCCCTCGCCGCGAAGGTCGGTTACAAGCTTGTGCGTCAGGTCGATACCCTGCACGGTGGCTTTGCGTGTGCCCACCACGCTCACAGCGCGCTCGGGGTTGAGGTCGGCGTTGCCAAGAGTGTAGATGACGATGGGCGAGTCGACGCAGCCTGGCAGATTGAGCCGCTGCGGGAAATCGGCCTCTTTATAGTATAACACCCTGATTTTGTTCTTCTCAACGAACTTCAGCTCCTTCTCGACGGCATTGAAGACGCTCTTCTCTTTGATGGCTTTGACAATATCGGCGCGCTGGCCGAAAATATGCCTCAATTCGCTCCCCGACATATTGAACAGCGCCTCGGCCGAATCGACAATCTCCAGCAACTGACGTGCCGAACGGCACCCGATGCCCGGCAGCATCGTCAGCGCAATCTCGTAAAAATGGTCGCTCATCTTGCTTGATATGGTGTTTTGTATTGTTACACGGGTTTCTGATTTGTTTTTCCGCCAAACTCTCGCCGCACATTCTCCATACCAACTCCGGTCGTTGTACAATATATGTACAATACTTGTACAATATTTGTACGTTTACAATTGTACATATATTGTACAAGTATTGTACATATATTGTACAACGACCGGAGTTGGTACGGCGAAAAACCGGTTTTGGCAGGTCGGAAAACTCTCTTGTTTCGGACTGCAAATATACGTTTTTTTTGAAAAACTATGTTTTTTCAGGACGAAATCAATCGTCGGGCGGTGCCAGTAAGCCCTGTGTGGTGTTTGTAATTGTTTGATTTGTCGCAATGTGTGTGCTGTTGCAAAATAGGGGTGGTCCGATTCGGGAAAAAGTCGTATCTTTGCACTTTGTTTATATTTTTGAAGAATGGATGTAATTATTGGAGCCGGAATTTCCGGATTGAGCTATGCCGCCGCCACGCCTAACGACTATTTGGTCGTAGAGGCCGACAGCGAGATTGGCGGTTATTGCAAAACTATATACCATGATGGTTTTATTTGGGACTATTCGGGCCATTTCTTCCACTTCCAGCATCCGGAACTGAGGGACTATGTAATGCGACAAATAGCAGAGGACGAGATGCTTACCGTTGCAAAGCACACGCAGATTCTTTACGGCGACAGGCATATCGACTTCCCCTTCCAGATGAACATTCACCAGTTGCCGCAAGAGGAGTTTATCGATTGCCTCTACGACCTGTTCACTGCCGAGCAGAAGACGGACTTTAGCTCATTCAAGGATATGATTTACACCAAGTTTGGCAAGTCTATTTCCGAGAAGTTCCTGATTCCATACAATACCAAGCTTTATGCCACCGACCTTGACCGCTTGGACGTGGACGCTATGGGGCGGTTCTTCCCGTATGCCGACAAGGAACAGATTGTAAAGAATTTCCGTCACCCCGAGGGGCATTCCTACAACGCCTCGTTCCTCTATCCCAAGGCGGGTTGTATGCGAATCGTGAAGTCGGTCGCATCCAACGTCGACAATGAAAGAATAAGTTTAAATGAGCGTATGTTGTCGGTTGACACAGAGCATCATATCGTTGTTACAGACAAGCGTACTCTGCACTATGACAATCTGATTTCAACCATACCGTTTCCCAAACTGCTCGATGCTTGCTCGATGCCCTACGACCGCTCGGTCTATTCGTGGAACAAGGTGCTTGTCTTTAACCTGGGCTTCGATTCGAAGGGGCCTGAAAAGGTCAATAGCTGGCTCTATGTCCCCGAAAGCAAATATGTGTTCTATCGTGTTGGTTTCTATGACAATATCCTTGGGCAAGACCGCACGTCGCTCTACGTTGAAATCGGCTTTGGCAAGGATGAGGAGGTCGGCGATGTCGACGTCCTGCTGCAGCGCACTCTGAATGACCTTGTGGCGGCTGGCATTGTCACGTCGAAGCAGAATCTTGTATCGCACAACTGCGTGATTATGAACCCGGCATACGTTCACATAACTCAACGCTCTGAGGCCGACAAGAAGGTGCAGATGGAGCGCTTGGCCGAGAAGAACATTTATTCGATAGGGCGCTACGGCGAGTGGAAGTACTGCTCGCTCGAGGATAATATGTATGACGCTTTCAAGCTTTCCAAATCCATACAAAACTTTAAATGACAATTAACTACCAGTACAACAGTCTTGCTTTTCTGCCGGATGGCGCTGTGGCTTGCGGCGCTATTATGTTGCCTCGCGGAACGGACGTGCGAGAGTGCCTGCGGCAACTTGTGGAGGGCCAGGGCGACTTTGCCGTGTGCGGCGTCGATGCCCGTCAACTTGTGCGTTTTTTGCACGAGAACTATATTTTTATCAAAGCGGCCGGTGGTGTTGTGGAGCGGCCCGACGGCAAGCGGCTGCTGATGATTCGCAACGACAGGGCCGATCTGCCCAAAGGCAAGGTGGAAGCAGGGGAGACTCTGGCGCAGGCAGCATTGCGCGAGACGGAGGAGGAGACGGGCTTGTCGGACATACGCCGTGGTTCGCTGCTGCTGAAGACCTATCATATCTATGACCTTTATGGCGGCTGGCATTTCAAGCAAACGTCCTGGTATGCAATGCAACTGCTTGACGAACAGCCCCTTGTGCCACAAACCGAGGAGGGAATTACGTCGCTTGAGTGGTGCGATGCTGCCGAGTGGCGCGCCAAACTTTTGCATAGCTATGCCACAATGCGAATCATAACAAGTCAAGTGCCTGACACAAGGCTATTTAACAGCAATAGTTAATAAGTTTTTTCTCTGTTTTACTTCAATTTTAACAAAAAGTTGTACTTTTGCAACTTAAAATTAACATTCAGAATAGTAAGAAAATGAACGAAACTGCCGAACAAACAAGCTCTTTCCTGTTGCAGGTGAAGGCTGTGAAACTGAATAACGAGAATCCTTTTACTTGGGCTTCGGGCCGCAAGTCGCCTATCTATTGCGACAATCGTGTGACGCTCTCTTATCCTGAGATCAGAACTTTCATCCGTCAGCGTTTTGTCGACATTATAAATGAGTATTATGGCGATGTCGATGTCATTGCCGGTGTTGCCACGGGCGGCATCGCTCAGGGTGCCCTGGTGGCTCAGGAACTCGGCAAACCGTTCGTCTATGTTCGCTCGGAAGAGAAGAAGCACGGTTTGACCAATCAGATTGAAGGTGAAATACATAGCGGCCAGACGGTTGTGGTGGTTGAAGACCTTGTTTCGACTGGCAAGAGCTCGTTGATAGCTGTCCACGCTTTGCGCGACAAAGGATGCATCGTCAAGGGTATGGTGGCCATATTCACCTACGGTCTTGAGGTCGCTGCCAAGAATTTTGCCGAGGCCAATGTCGAGCTGCATACTCTGACAAACTATGACACTCTGGTAAAGGTGGCTTGTGAGCAGGACTACGTCCGCGACCACGACCTTGAGTCGTTGAAGACCTGGCGCGAGAATCCTGAACTCTGGTCAGAGCAGCATAGTTAATAAAATCCATACAATCACTCAAGTTATGACAGCAGAATCAAAGAGGGTCACTGCTCAATGCGGTGCCGAAAGACTATATAATTTCGCTTGCGATTTCAGCAATTTCCAACGGCTGCTGCCTCCGCAGGTGGAGGGCTTCCAGACCGACGGCAATACCTGTTCGTTCAAAGTCGCTGGTTTTATGCAGCTGACACTGCAGTATGCCGAGCGCACACCATACAGTACGGTGGCTATATCGCCGGCTGCAGGTAGCGGCTCGCCGATACCGTTTCGTTTCGTTATGAATATCAGTCCGATAAGCGACAATGAATGCGAAGTCGTTGTCCGTGCCGAGGTTGAGGGCGGCAACCCTATGATGACTATGATGCTGAAACCCAAACTGCGTCCCGCACTCGACAAGATAGCGGAGCAGATTCAGTATTATTCGGCCGGCTTGTAGTTTTCGATTTTTCATTTTCTGAATAAGAAAAGATGGCACTACGGTGCCATCTTTTTTTATAATTTACTATTATATTTAATTTTTATTCGTATATTTGCAAGTTGACATTGTTATTTACAAATCTGAGTAAGAATATGAAACATAGATTTTTACTTTGTTCTTTATTGTGTTTTTGCGGTCTTGCCGGGGCGCAAAACGTGACGAATGTGTCCTTTGTGCGCAACGATAAGGAGGTGACAATTACCTACGACCTCAGTAAAGATGCCGACATTCGCGTATGTGCGTCGATTGACGGAGGCCGCTATTATGGCGACTACATTGAGAATATGGGTGGCGACATAGGCAAGGGTATAAAGGCCGGCAAGGGCAAGCAGATCATTGTCTACGACCTGCCCGACCTGCGCTTTCTGCCATACGAGCCTGATTCGACCGGTTTCAATGCCTCCGACACGCTTATCCGTTTCTCGGTGGAGATTGACGACGGCTCGGTGGACATCAAGGTCAATAATATGAAGTTCCGTATGATGCCGGTTCCCGGTGGCACTTTCAATATGGGTTGCACCCGTCCGGGTGCTGCCAAGCACAACTATGAGGCTGAATTCCCTGTGCATAAGGTGACTGTAGATACGTTCTATATGGGCAAATTCGAAGTGACCCAGCGCTTATGGAAGGAGGTGATGAACGACAACCCGAGCCGTTGGACATACAATGACAGTCTGCCAGTCGAACAGGTGTCGTGGAATGACGTTCAGATGTTTATCGCTCGGTTGTCGCAGATGACGGGCTATCGTTTCCGTCTGCCCACCGAGGCGGAATGGGAGTTTGCTGCTCGTGGCGGCAATCTTTCCAAGAACCACGTGTTTCCAGGTGTCGATGGCGATCCGGGTTCGGTTGCCTGGTATGGTATGAACTCGGGCAATATCACCCATCCTGTGGGCCGCAAGAAGCCTAACGAGTTGGGGTTGCACGATATGGCAGGCAATGTGTGGGAGTGGTGCTCTGACTGGTATGAGGCGTACAGTGCTGAGCCGCAGACCAACCCGCGCGGACCTCGCCACGGTGAGAGTCGCATACTGCGCGGTGGATGCCTCAACAGCCCGTCGTGGGGCTGCACTGTGAGCGACCGCAGTTGGTATCAACCCGACTATGGATATGGCTTCCACGGCTTCCGCCTTGTTCTGGATTCGGTGGAGGAGCCTGAAGAAGAGTAGGTCGGTTGCTGTATTGCTCAAAAGAAACGCTTTAATTGTCCAATAAAAACATTTTCAACTTTCAAACCCTTAACCAATGATTACAGTACACGACAAGCAGTTTGAGCTTTATATGACGGAGGCTGAAATCCAGCAGGATGTGAATCGCGTCGCAGCCGAGATTTCGCGTGACCTTAAAGATAAGAACCCGCTTTTCTGTCCGACCCTTACGGGTGCTTTTATGTTTATGACCGACTTGGCAAGGGCACTGGACTTTGACGCGGAGACCTACTTTGTGAAATACAGCTCGTATAGCGGTATGAGCAGCACCGGCAAGGTTAAGTCGGAACTGCCTTTCCCGCAGAAGTGCAAGGGCCGTCACGTGGTCATAGTTGAGGATATTGTCGATACGGGTATCACTATGGAAGCTATGCTTGAGGAACTGCGCAAGATGGAGCCTGCCGGCATTTATATTGCATCGTTCCTGTTTAAGCCCAATAGTTTTAAGAAGAACTTTAAGGTTGACTATATAGGTCGTTCAATACCAAATGATTTTATTTTGGGCTACGGCTTGGATTATGACAATTTCGGTAGATTCTACCGCGATATTTATGTTGTTTCCCAATGAAAAAATATAGAAGATTTTTCTTTGTCTTGGGTATTGTCGGCGTGTGCTCGCTGATGTTTTCCTGTAAGGAGGAGCCCAAGTTCGATATCGACTTGATTGTTGGCAAATGGGTGTCGGGCACCGAATATTGGCGTTACGACACTGATGGAACCGGCGTTACGTGGGACGAAGCTGACGATGTCCACGAGGATGAAGCACAGGCGTTCAAATGGGAATTTGACCCTGAGAGCAACCGCTTGAACCATATCCACTGGATGGAAATGACGCAGGAATGGACGCTTCCCAAAAGTTACACACTTAAGGCTTTGGACGACAATAAGCTGTCGTACAAAGACCGTTTTGATTCCACTTACACTTTCAACAGGGTATTATAATGGCTGAGGAATTGAATAATACGATAGGCGAAGAGACCAAGAAAGAGAAGCGAAAAATGAAAAAGGGTTGGAAGATAACCCTTATTTCGTTGTGTTCGCTTTTAGGACTCGTTGTTGTTGTGGCAGTTGTGGCACTTTGGTTAGTGCTTACCCCTGCACGGCTGACATCGATAGTCAACAAACTTTCAGACAAGTTTATCCTTTGCGAAAGCAACTTTGAGGATGTTGATTTGACCCTGTTCAAGACCTTTCCGTACGTAGGCTTGAACGTGGAAGGTGTGACGCTTATCAATCCTATGGACGGAGCGTCAAACGACACATTGGCCAATATTTCGTCGGTAGGTGTGGGCATAAATCTGCGCGAATACCTGAAGAACAAGAACATTGAGGTGACAAAGTTGGTTCTCGACGGCGTCGATGCCAACCTATATACCAATGAAGAAGGTAAGACGAATTTTGACATTTTCCCGTCTTCCGATGATTTGGACACAACTCCGTCTAAACCTTTCGAAATGCCAGAGCTTGTTTCGCTGAAATGTGTAAAGGCTAAACATCTAAATGCTTCTTATATTGACGAGAAAAACAGTATTGCTGCGTTGCTTAAAGAGTTTAATCTGTCTGTTGACGGAAGCTATGAGCCTGACAAGATTGATGCCGATGTCAATCTTGGTATTGAGCATTTGGCATTTAATTTAAAAAGTGACAGCACTGCCTTGTTTGCCGATATGAGCGATATGGTTTTCAAATTGAATGGCGACACAGAAGGTGATAAGTTCGACGGCGATTTGACGCTAAAAATCAAGCAGGGCAACATTAAAATGAACGGACAGGAGTTTGTAAACAATGCCGTTAAAAACAGGAAAGGCAATCTTCTTAAAGTCGATGGCAAGTTGTCGGGCGATATGGACAGTCGTCAGATGCTGGTGGACAAGCTTGTTGCCGACTTGAAAGGCTATGAACTGTCGGTTGAAGGTGCGGTCAATCTGCCTACGGATGAGGCCCCTATGTCAATGGATTTGAAGTATAAAACCAATGACTGGGGAGTTGACGAATTGTTGGCAATGCTGCCAGCCAAGTTCACTGAATGGAAGAAAGGAATGAATCTTGATGCTGATGCTGCTTTGACAGGTACGGTGAAGGGTAATCTTACAGATACGGAGCTGCCGGCTATCACAGCCAATCTGAGCCTGAAAGACGGCAAGTTTCAAGACCGCAGTATATTGCCGTACGCTTTTACCAATATCAATGCCAACATAGGTGCTGACTTGGATCTTAACGAGAATGGCGTCAGCAATGTTGAAATAACTAAAATCACCGCCCGTACCGGTCGTAACAATATTGAGGTAGCGGGACATATCGGAGACTTGTTGGGCAAGATGAATACTGATGCTACAGTTAGAGGCGTGATTTATCTGCCTGATGCAAAGCCGATGATGCCCGACGACTTGAATATGAAGCTTGATGGTAAAGCCAATCTTAACCTCAAGGCACAGACCAATCTGGAGCAGTTGCAGAAAGGTGACTTTGCAAAGATGAAACTTACGGGAAACATTGGTTTGACGGATTTAGATGTTGAATACGATACAATCTATGCCAAGATACCGAAAGGCAATATCAAAGTCAATATGCCGAGTGCTGTAAGGCGAGGCTTGTTCAAAGAATTGCTTTCAGCCACAATCACTTGTAGCGGTATCGATGCCCAATTGCCAAATAATAATATTGATGGCAAACTGGGCGAAACGCGCTTGACGGCAGCCATTTCAGATGTTTTTGACACTAATCAGCCTTTCAGGGTTGTCTGTGACTTTGATTTTGCATCATTGGCAGGATCGATGGATTCGATAAAGGCAACAGTGACAAGTCCTAAGGGCACTTTTGCAATGGTCCCAGTCTCGAAGCAGAGCGACAAGGTTAAGTACAATATTGATCTTGTCAGTAGTGCTATGCATTGTGAGCTTGATGACAGTACCACGGTTGACCTTGCGGGTCTCACCATTAAAGGTGGCGCAAACTACGACCCGTCCAAGCCTAATACTTTGCAACAATGGTCGCCAAATCTGGATGTCGATTTCAAACGCGGATATATTGATTTAGAGCAGTTTGATTATATTGTTCAGATTCCCGACATTAAGTTCAACTATAAACCGGAGCGATGCGAGATTGCAAGCGCCAACGTTGTTTTCGGTAACTCTGACTTTTATTTGACCGGCGCTGTGACGGGGCTTGAGAAATGGCTCAGTCACGAAGATATGCTTAAAGGCGATTTGTATTTCACCTCAAACTACACGAATGTGGATGACTTGATGGACGCATTCAGTGGCTTGGGTACCGATGCGGATACCCTTGAGGCTCAGCGCAAAGAAGACAATGTCGACACTTCGGCCCATCCTTTCATTGTGCCTCGCGATGTGGATTTTACGCTGCACACGCGTATCAAAGAGGCTACCGCTTTCGACAACGACTTGCGTGAGGTTGCAGGCGACGTGCAGATCAGGGACGGCGTGGCTGTTCTGAATCAAGTGGGCTTTGTATGTAAAGCGGCAAGAATGCAGCTTACAGGATTGTACCGCACTCCACGCTTCAATCACCTTTTTGTCGGAATGGATTTCCACCTGCTCGACATCAATATTCAAGAGCTTATAGAGATGATTCCGTATATCGACACACTTGTTCCTTTGTTGAACGATTTAGAGGGCAATGCCGACTTCCATCTGTGTGCCGAGACATATTTAAATGCCTTCTATCAGCCTAAGATGAGTACTCTCAGAGGTGCTTCGGCACTGACGGGGCAGAATCTTGTAGTGCTTGACAACAAGGATATTGACAAGATTGCTAAGCTGTTGCAGTTGAAGTCGTGGCGAGAAGACGACTCCAAGATACACGTTGACAGTCTTGATGTGGCTATGACAGTATTCCGAAAAGAGCTTGAGGTCTATCCGTTCCTGCTCTCATTGCACAAATATCAGATTGTCGCGGAGGGACGCCACGATTTGAACAACAACTATGATTATCACGTTGAAATAGTGCAGAGTCCATTGCCTGTGCGACTGGCTGTTGACGTATTGGGAACGATGCCTAAATTAAATTTCTCGGTGTCGCCCAAATTGCGTTACAAAAACCTTTTCAGACCTGCGCGTCGCAACGATGTAGACAAAGAGACATTGAGGCTTAAAGAGATGATACGCAAGGCACTTGAGGCCAATGTTAAACAGGAGACTCGCGATTACCAAGGACTTGGAGAAGAATAAAACAAAACGATAATGATTAAAGTATCAGTCATATTGCCCGTATATGGCGTGGCGGAATATATAGAGAAATGTGCGCAGTCGCTGCTCAACCAGACACTGCAGGAGATGGAGTTCATCTTTGTCGACGACCACGGCCCCGACAATAGCATTGAGTTGGTGCAGAAGATGATTGCCGACCATCCGCGTAAACAACAGTTCGTGTTCCTAAAACCGGAGCACAATCTGGGTGCAGGTATGGCTCGAACCTATGCAATTCCTAAAGCACAGGGCGAATACATAGCTTTTGTGGACAGCGACGACTGGATTGAGCCTGATATGTTTGAGCTGCTTTATAATGAGGCTAAGCGTCAGGGTGGGGTGGACCTGTGCTGCTGTCAAATCCTTAAGGATTTCACTGATGGACAGCCCTCTGAGGTTGTCAAGAATCCTGATATTCCATCTGGCATTATGTCTGCCGAGACAAAGAGATACTTCTTGACTCATTATGTCTCGCTCTTCTCGACCTTTATCTACAAACGCGATATGATTGTCGACAACGATATCCATTTCCCCGAATCGCGCAGCGCCGACGACAGTTTCTTTATTACCAGTGCTCTCGTCTTTGCAAACTCAATGTCGCGTGTTGACAAGCCTTTGTATCACTACATACTTCGCCCAGGGTCGGTTACAACTACCAAGGATAGCACTAAATATCAAAAGCGATTGGCGACATTCAGTTCTTTGATGTCGTATCTGAAATCGAAAGGTGTGTATGAGGCCAACAAGGATGAGATTGACTTCATATACCTTAAGAAAGGATATCTTTCGTCGGTGTTCAACTATATCCATAACTCGCTTGAGCCGCGAAAAGCCACAATAGAGAAAATTCGCAACGAGATGATGCGATATATTCCTGATTACAAGCGTAATCCATATTTCAAAAAACGCATCAGCCTACGACTGCTCGACTGGATGATACACAACTGCACTTGGTTGGCACTGAAAATCATACCTATTTATATCAAAAAAACTAATCAGGTAGTATGAAAGAACTCGCAATGCACGTCTATGACTTGATGGAGAACTCTACGGCCGCTAACTCCACCGAAGTCAAATTGACAATTCGTGACAGTCTCAAAGACAACATATATGCCTTCACCATTGAAGACAACGGCAAAGGAATGACACCGGAGTTTATGGCCAAAGTGACAGACCCTTATACCACATCACGAACCACGCGAAAAGTTGGCCTTGGCCTTCCGCTTATCAAGATGAATACCGAAAACTGCGGCGGCGGAATGAAACTGCAGAGCGAAGTGGGCAAAGGTACGCGTCTTGACTTCTGGTTTCAACACAACCACTGGGATCGCCCACCGATGGGCGATCTTGCAGGCACTATTGTTATGCTATGCGCCGCCCACGAGGATATTCATATCATTTATAAGCACATAACCGATGAGGACGAATTCGTATTCGATACCGACGAGATTCACGAAGCCCTTGACGGTATGTCGATGAACGATGTGAAAGTTATGGGGTGGCTAAAAGATATGGTGCAGGAAAATCTCGAAGCTATACATTACAACAACTGACACACAAGTGTTTTAGTTGTTGTTTTCGCCCTTGTCAAAAACAAATCACTTTAGCGTAGTTACCGCTTTCTTAGTCCATAGGCTAAGGAAATTCTCGACTTTCTTGCGGTCGTATGACTTGCCCTCTTCAAGTGAGGCAGATTCTTGTATATGTATTGGCTTTCCTTCTTCGTCAAGAATTACAAAGACGGGGAAGCCAAACCTTGCAGGATTGCCAAGGTATTTCATCGCCTCGGGGTTTTTGTTGGCTTTGGAATAGTTGATGTGGACGTATACGAAATTCCTTTCAATCAATGGGGCTATAACGCTGTCTGTTGTCGCGAAGTTGGCAAAGCGGATGCACCAGGGGCACCAGTTGCCGCCTACTTGACAGAGAACATACCTTCCCGATTGCTTGGCGAGCATTGAGGCGGTTTGGATTTGAGCCATCGCATCAACCTCTTCGTTATAGTATTTCTTCTCTTGTGCCGAAACAGCGCCAATGCCTGCCAAAAGCAATAATACCAGTACAATCCTTTTCATTATATCTTCTTTAATTTATTTCAATAAATCAACTTTAAATCTATCAACATATCAACCCATCAACATATCAACCTATCAACCTATCAACATATCAACCTATCAACATATCAACCTATCAACAAATCAGCATCCATAGCCATTGGGGTTTTTTTTCTGCCAGTTCCAGCTGTCGCGACACATCTCTTCGATTCCATACTGGGCTTTCCATCCCAGTTCACGCTCGGCCTTTGCAGGGTTGCTGTAGCAGGTGGCGATATCGCCAGCACGGCGAGGCTTGATAGAGTAGGGGACCTTTACGCCGTTGACTTTCTCAAAAGCTTTCACTACATCCAGCACGCTGTATCCGTGGCCGGTGCCCAGATTGTAAATGCCAAGTCCGCATTTGTGATCAATGGCTTTCAGCGCTGCCACGTGGCCCCGTGCAAGGTCCACTACGTGAATATAGTCGCGCACACCGGTACCGTCGGGAGTGTCGTAGTCGTTGCCGAACACACCAAGCTCAGGACGTTTGCCAATGGCAACCTGCGTCACGTAAGGCATAAGGTTGTTTGGGATGCCGTTGGGGTCTTCGCCCATAGTGCCGCTCGGATGTGCGCCGATGGGATTGAAATAACGTAGCAACACCACATTCCATTCCGGATCGGCTTTCTGCATATCCATCATCACCTGCTCCAGCATACTTTTTGTCCAACCGTAGGGGTTGGTGCACTGGCCTTTGGGACATTCCTCGGTGATGGGAATCTGTTCGGGGTCGCCATATACTGTCGCTGACGAACTGAAAATGATATTCTTGCAATTATGTTGCCTGAGTACATCAAGCAGCGTTAGCGTGCCACCGATATTGTTCTCATAGTATTCCCACGGTTTCTCGACCGACTCGCCCACTGCCTTGAGGCCGGCAAAGTGGATGCAAGCATCGCACGGATGTTCGTTCAGAACTCTGTCAAGTCCTTCGCGGTCACGTATATCCACATTATAGAAAGCCACTGGACGGCCTGTAATTGCCTTTACTCTTTCAAGCGAAACGGGCGACGAGTTGCTGAGGTTGTCGACAACAACCACATTGTGTCCCGCCTGCTGCAATTCAATAATCGTGTGTGAACCTATGAATCCGGCACCGCCAGTAACAAGTATTGCGCTCATAATATATATTGTAATTTATAATTAATCAGTTTTTTGTATTGATCCGTTCGTATTGAAACAATATGCAAAGATACATATTAAATCAGAAACGGTGGCATTTGTGACATTATAATTTGAGAAAAACATACGTGTTCAGTGTTTTTTGAACTGATAATCATAAATCTCATAAAATGAAAGAACATAATTGACGTGAACCACGGCTTTGTTTTTACATCTGATAGACAAGAAAATGAAAAAGGGCTTTTCGAGCCCTTTTTCGAAGTAATAAAATGAATTTGATAAGTGTTATTTGGTGTTGAATTAAAAATGGTTCGTGTTTAATGTCAACAGATCTTAATTATTGTTTATATATAGTAAGTGTTGTAATGTTTATTTTTGTGAATATTCTTATGTTTTTCTATTAAAATTTGGCGTTTGACAATAGTTTGAATTTTGTAAAACTTTTGTTCCTTTTTGCGATTGCAAAATTACAAAAAGTCTGTCGTTGTGCTCTTTCAATGCGTAAAACGCGTTTTGCAATACGTTAAAAAAGATAAATAATACGTATATGTCGCAAATTATTAGTACTTTTGCAAAATTATGAATGCAGATTTTTTTTACATTATACTACTTTGTTTTGCATCAGGTTTTACGCTGTGTCTACTCGGTGTATATAGTATTCAGCTATTTCGCAAGCATAAACAATTCCAATTTCGGCGAAATTTAGCCATTGCTTTTGCATTGGCCGCAGTGGGTTTTTTCAATTATTTTGTAATAGTGGCCTGTATATATAAACCGTTTTCCCTGTTCATAAACACGTTGCTGGTTATGTACGACTTTTTAGTCGTGGGCGGTTATATGTATTTTATCGTTACACTTGTCTTCCCCAACCGCTTCAACAAATTACATCTGCTTTTGCTCGAATCGCCGTATCTTGTTGCGATAGCCGTATATGCAATTACGAAAAGTAGGATTATTTATTCAGTCGAAGTGGTTTACACTTTTGTTTTGTCGACATATTTGCTTGTGTGGCTGTTGCTGTCGATAAAGAAACACGACAGGATGCTTCTCGACAACTTGGGCGACATTGAACACTTCGACCTTCGATGGAGCGCCACTCTTGTAATATTCGTATATGTCATACAGCTTGTATATGAACTTGAATGCGTTTTTCTGCCGAGTTGGGATTCGTCGGACTTAAGCAATAGTTTGTTGATTGGCGACATAATATGGTGTTTTGTAACAGTGTTTTACTCTTCTCTTCTCTATAGTAAGGTAACAAGACAAAAGGTCTTCTCCGTTCAGGTCCAAGACAAACGTACTTCTGGCAATTCTGAAATCCAACCGCAATCGCCTGACAATTACTATAAAGTGTTGACCAATTCAGATGTGGAACTGGAAATCAAGGAAAAGAAGTATTTTCTTGACTCGTCGCTGACGCTACAGAAGTTGGCAACGCAGCTCGGAACCAACCGCCAGTATCTGAGTAATTACATCAACCGCGAGAAGCAAAAGACTTTCTATGAGTATATTAACGACTTCCGCCTTGAAGAGGCCAAAAACCTGTTGGACGGATACGATGAACGGAATCCTCAATCATTGGAGAGCATAGCATCGCTTGCCGGCTTCAACTCCTATTCAACATTCCTTCGCTCGTTTGTGAAAAAATATGACATATCTCCCTCCAAATATTTAAAAAGCAAGCAATAGAGACCGACTCTGCTCCTCGCTGCATTGTCGAAACAACATACCCCAGTATTTGTCGTATCGATAAAATGACATTGTCATTTTAACGGTGCGGCAATGTTTTTTTTATGGTGCGACACACCCCGGCCTTCGTTTTTGTTCACCGCTTCGCTATCGGAACGGCCACTGGCAGTTCCTTCTCCCCTCTCCAAGAGGGGATGGCGCGGCAGCGGTCCCTTGATAATGCTTTAATAATACTTTGACTATCTGTGTGATGCGGCAGCCCATCCCCTCTTGGAGAGGGGTGGCCGAAGGCCGGGGTGTGTCGCATCGTCAAACAGCATCATCCAATGTCGTATTGCATAGTCATACAGTAACAACTAATGGCCCCTCGCGTCATTTAATAGGCTAATAATCTCTCCATTTATCAGCCTATTCTTCCCTGTTTTTTCACTTTCGAAATCGGTGAAAATGATAAACGTGTTAAAATTTGTTAATATCTTTATGTATTCCATTGTAATTCAGTGATTAAAAAGAATTCTCAAAAAATTGTGTTCTCATTGAAAAATGGTCCAAAATGCCATTTTGCAACTTGTTGATTTCCATATACCAAATTCTTACCAAAGTTTACTCAAAGTTTTACCAAAGTTTAATCAAATTTCACTTCAGTAGACTTTAATAAGAATTTAACAAAAAGTCGGGTAGAATAAAACACATTCCAGACCTTAGCCAAACCTTGATGATGGGATAAAAAAACTTGATGCGTGCGTTGTTTTCTCATATTTTTTTCGTATCTTTGTATTTTGAATTGACTATGATTGATGTATGTATTGTGTTGAGCAAGTGTGCGTTGAGTGCATTAATTATAATATGTTCATATTAAATTAGGGTGTTATGAGACTGATTGTTACCACAACCGATTCGATAGAAGGGTGTCGCATAGTCGAGTATATTGACGTTTTGCGTAGCAGTGTTGTTGTTGGCAACGACATTGCCTTGAGTGATTTATTTGGTGCAAACCGCAACTACAATAACAGGCTTAACGATATTTACGAGAAGGCGATGCAAGGTCTGAGACTCAAGGCCAGCATTGCCGGCGCAGACGCCGTTGTGGGGCTTCACACTGATTTTGAGGAGATTTTCGGCAAAGGCAAGACCCGTATGGTTGTTTCGATGGTTGGAACGGCTGTAAAACTCGACTGCCAACCAAAATGTCTACCTGAGGATAAAAAGAATGCTTCAGTCTCGATGGACACGCTACACCGCCAGTATCTTCTTGTCTCGATGCGTAAAAAACTGGACAACAGCGATTATTCGTTGAACGAGGATGACTGGGGCAATATTTTGAAGTATTCGCTGACCGATTTGGCGCCGCTGCTTTATAACCGCTACCTTGTCGTGTCGACCCAGACAATCAGCAATATCCCTTTGTCTGAGCGCAAACTGCTACAGGACAATTTTATACCTTTTATTCAAAGTATGGATTTTGACGAAGCGGTGGAGGTTGTGTATTCCGATTTGGAAACAGCGCCCGAATGCTCGTCGGTTATCATCAGGGATTGCAATCTGTTTGCTCCGGCAAAGATTGTCGGTATGCTCGAGGTTGAACATAAACACATTATAATTTCTTTGCTTAAGAGTGACAAGCCTATCTATACGGCCGAGGATTTGGCAGGTATGGAGAGAATTATGGAATTTCTTGACAATCTGCCCGATACGGGCCATTATATTGAGGGTAGGGGAGGCGTCTTTTCAAAAACAGGGACTCTGCTGGTGTGTGAGCGCGGACATAAGTCGGCTGTTGAACTGGGTGGGCATTGCACCGAGTTGCTTGAAGGCAGCGGCGCTGTGTGCAACCTCAACGTGAAGGGCATCACCGAGGCCGAGGTTGCAGCCATCGCCAGTTTCAAGGAGAAAGTCGAAGTTCTGAGAGCTATTCTAAATCGTGGATTATGATTTTTAAACGGATATTATCTTTAATTGTTGCTTTAATTTGTGTTATTGATTATTCTGTAGCACAGAAGAATATCGTTATACGTGGTGTGTCCGAGAACGGTGCCGGACGTCGCATCGAACTGCTTCGCTACACTGACCAGATTTCGAAGAGAGAGGTTGTGGCTGACGCGTCGACTATTGCTGATGACGGCAAGTTCGAGCTGCGCTGCTACACCAACTATCCTATGATGGTCACGATGCAGATTGAGAACTATTCTCAGTCGTTCTATGTCGAGCCGGCACGGACTTATGAGATAATTATTCCGACGTTTGACTGGAACCTTGACGAGAAGCGCAATGTGTTTCTCGCCCCTGAACCGCTGCCTCTTTTGTTCCAGAACCTTCCCGCCACCGATGTCAACCTGATGATTGACAGCATTGACAGGACTATTTTGCGTTTTATCAGCGATAACAGTTTCTATTTTGACCAGAAATTCAAACCGTCACGTTATTATTTCGACAGCCTTCAGTTTATAGTAAACGGCCTTTTCCCCAAGTGTGATAATGACTTCGTGAACCGCTATAAGGTCTATCAGCTTGCGTCGCTGAAGTATGATATGAAGTTTGAGGGACGCAAGACTCTGATAGAGAAGTATATCAAGAACCAGCCAATACTTTATTACGACGAGAATTATATGTCGCTGTTTGCTACGCTTTATGCCAGCAGCATTTCGAAAGGGACCAAAGATATTTCGGTTTATCAGTTGTCGCATTGGATCTATAATCTTGATTTGGATACATATATAGATTCTATCGGTATGGATCCGCTGCTCAGGCACGAGCAGGTTCGCGAGTTGGCGGCGTTGCAGGCCTTGCAGGAGTCGTACTACAATTTCCGTTACTATGACGCGGAGATGGTCGTCAAGATGATTGAGAAGCTCGCTGAAAGATCTAAATTTGCTGAGCATAAGACGATTGCACAGAATATTTTGGAGGGCTTGTCACGTTACAGTGCCGAAAACGCACAATCCGACTGCCTTTCGTTTACGCTGCCTGATGTGGACAAGAAGCCCGTGTCGCTCAAAGACAGCAAAGGGAAATGGATTTATATTGCATTTGTTCGCGTCAACGACCCTAATTCCATATCGGAGCTTGAAACGATGGCGCATTTTAAGGACAAGGTTTACTCGGAGAACAATGATGTCGAGTTCGTTACAATTGCCTGCGACCGTGAGTTCCAGAAGATGTTTCATTTTTTGAAGAACACTAAGCACGGCAACCGCTTCAACTGGACTTGGCTGCATTTCGATGGAAACTATGACTTGTTGAGGCAGTTCCAGATCACTTCCTATCCGTGGTTTATACTGATTAATCCCGAAGGCAAACAGCATTATGACATTACACCTGCGCCGAGCAGCGGCTTTTTGCTTAACGCTCCGTGGCAGAAACATATAGAGGAGAACCCTTCGAAGGGCTTGTTCCGTTGATTGAATATTCGATAATGATATTAATATAAATATGATAGACAAAGATTTACAAATAGCAGTATCTGAGGCTCTGAAGAGCCTTTACAATATCGATGTGGCAACAGAAAGTGTTGTGTTGCAGAAGACTAAGAAAGAATTTGAGGGCGACTATACGATTGTTGTCTTTCCGTTTGTCAAGCAGGCTCGCAAAAGTCCGGAGGCCGTGGCCAATGAATTGGGTGCTGCAGTCAAGGCTTCGTTGCCGCAAGTGGCAGACTTCAACGTGATTAAAGGCTTTTTAAATTTCTCGATATGCGACGATTATTGGAAGTCGTTTACCGACAGTATCGCCAACGACAGCACCATCGGATTGAAAAAAGTCGATACGAATGCTGCGCCTGTGGTCATAGAATACTCGTCGCCCAACACCAACAAGCCATTGCATTTGGGTCACATCCGCAACAATCTACTTGGCTGGTCGGTGGCTCAGTTGCTCACGGCTAATGGCCGTAATGTAAAGAAGGTCAACCTCGTAAACGACAGGGGCATTCATATTTGCAAATCGATGCTTGCCTGGTTGCGTTATGGTAACGGCGAGACACCGGAGTCGTCGGGAATGAAGGGCGACCATTTGGTTGGAAAATACTATGTTGAGTTCGACAAGCACTACAAGGAGGAGATTCGTGAGCTGATTGATAAAGGAGTGGAGGAGGAGCAGGCCAAGAAAGAGGCTCCGTTGATGGTTGAGGCTCAGAAGATGTTGAAGCGTTGGGAGGAAGACGACAAGGAAATCCGTGCTCTTTGGGAAAAGATGAACGGCTGGGTTTATGCTGGCTTTGATGAGACGTACAAGAAGATGGGCGTTGGCTTTGACAAGATTTATTATGAGTCGAATACCTATCTGCTTGGCAAGGAGCTTGTGCAGAAAGGTCTTGATATGGGAGTTCTGTTTCGCAAGGAGGATGGCTCGGTGTGGTGCGACCTTACTGATGCCGGACTGGACCAGAAACTGCTGCTCCGCAAGGACGGTACGTCGGTATATATGACGCAGGATTTGGGCACTGCCCTGCTGCGCCACAACGATTTCGGTGCCGATCAGCTGATTTATGTTGTCGGAAACGAGCAGGACTATCACTTCCAGGTTCTGAAGATTATTCTTGGCCGTCTCGGTTTCGATTGGGCAGACAAGGTATATCACCTGTCTTATGGTATGGTTGAGTTGCCGAACGGCAAGATGAAATCGCGCGAGGGTACGGTTGTCGATGCCGATGACTTGATTGAAGAGATGGAGAAAACGGCAGAGGAGATGTGCCGTGAGAGGGGAAAGAACGATGAAATGACCACAGAAGAGCAGAAGGAACTTTATCATATCCTTGCTCTTGGCGCATTGAAGTATTTTATTCTCAAGGTTGACCCGACTAAGACAATGCTTTTCAATCCTGCAGAAAGCATTGATTTCAACGGCAATACCGGACCGTTTATTCAGTATACCTACGCCAGAATACGTTCGATTGTGCGTAAGGCGATAGGAGAGAAGGGCTTGGATTTGACGGCAAATTGCGGCGATGTAGCTATTAATGACAAGGAACGTGAAGTGATAAAGATGATTCACGATATGCCTTCTGTCGTTGAACAGGCAGCAGCCTCATATAGTCCTGCAATGATAGCCAATTACACTTTTGATTTGGCAAAGGCTTTCAACAGCTTCTATCAAGATACTCCTATATTGCGTGAGTCGGACAGCAACCGTATGCTTTTCCTTGTTCAGCTTTGCGCAGCAGTTTCGAACAGCATAAAGAATATGATGTGGATTCTTGGCATAGAAGTTCCTGAAAGGATGTAAAAATGATTTATACTGAAGATTTTACGCTTTCCACACTTATTTGTGATGAAGATGACAGGCTGACATTATGGGGCTTGGCACGACTGTTTCAGGATGTTGCCGGCGACCATTCCGACAGCCTTGGTGTGGGTTTTGAAGGTCTAAAGCCACAGAATAAGGCTTGGGTACTTACTCACGTGTATTACAATATTTTAAGATTTCCGTCGGCAGGAGAGAGGCTGACCTTGAAAACTTGGCCCAAACCTGATAATGGCCTGATTGCTCCTCGAGATTATCAGCTAATTGATGCAGATGGTAATATTTGCGCCACAAGTGCTTCAAATTGGGTGATTCTTGATACTGAAAGCCGTAGGGTTTGTCGCTTGCGAGACATTATCAAAAGCTTTGAAATGGAACATATAGACGCCACAAAGTATTCTAAGCTTGAAAAGATTGCAATGCCTACAGACTTGATGCATCTGAAACATATTGATATTCCTTATTCAGCATTGGATCATACACGCCACGTAAATAATGCTGAATATATGAAATGGATTTGCGATGCGATTCCTGAAATCTGTAAACCGCGCAGCACTGGACGTCCTGAGATTCGTGAATTTGAGATCAATTACCTTAAGGAAACCAAATATGGCGACCAGAATACCGAATTGCACCACAAAAAAGTTGATAACGATTTCTACTTCCAAATGTTGAACAGTAATGGTGTATCTGTCAACGCCAAGGTCTTGTTAAGCCATTAATTAGGCGTTATTTCCATTCTTAAATTTCAAGTCTTGGTTTAAGTAGAATTTCCATTATGTTAAGTAGGAAGTAAAAGAACAAAAAGATAGGTGCCCTATTGAGGCACCTATTTTTATTATGGGTATAATCCTAAATAAAGGATTGTTTAAGTTGATTATCAATTGGAGCCGGCTTCGATTTTGTCGATGCGGGCTTTGATCGGCTTGGATTCATCATACATTTCAAGTGTGATGTAGCAAGTGTTCAGAGTGCGCAGGCAGTTGTAAAGGTCTGCACGATGTTGGGCCTGGCCGTTGGCATCCAGAGCGTCAACATAGTTAATGGCGTTCTTCAAGTAACCGATTGCCTGATTAAGGAATGCGTTACGCTCTTCGGTGAGTTTCTTGCTGATAACCTCATCTTCCTCGGTGTAGCCAAGGTTCGATATTGCCTGGTCTTTCTCGTAAGCACGTTTGAAGAGCATTGTGGCCATACCTGAGTTGGCTTCAAGCTGATTGGGCTCTAAAGTCGAAGACTCTTGGAATTTAGCTTCAGCCGTTGCGAAGTCGCCAGTCTGCTCATAGATTCCTGCTACAGCACAAAGCCATTTTGCATAGCCAGGAGTGTTGCGAGTCTCATCCTCGGCTTTCTTGGCCAGCTCGACAGCTTTGCTTTTGTTGCCTGTCCATACATAGGCATTTGCAAGAAGCAGATTTGCTGCGGGATCCTCAGGCATTACCTTAGTGTAACGCTCAGCGGTCTTGATAACGTTGGCGGTGTCTTTCTGCTCTTTGTAAATGCCGTACATAACGGTGTAGACGTGCTGCATTCTCGGTTTGAAGTCATCTTTGATTTTGTTTTTGCGCACCAGTGGACCATAGTATTTCTTGACGCCTTCGTTGTCCTTCAGCATCTGGCAGCAGTAGCCGGCAATGTAGATAGACTCGTTGGCCAGGTCGGGGTCGCCCGAATTGTTAAGCACCTTTGCAGCCTTGTCGCTGTTGGTGAGTGCATCCTGATAGTTGCCGGTGTTGAAAAGCTCGATACTTTTGTTGTAGTAGCTTGAACCGACTTTGCTAAAGATGTATTTGAGGTCGTAGTCGCCAGCCTTGTCGAGCTCTTTGCAGCGCATAGCGGCGTCGTAGGCCTTCTCGCACCAATCGGGATCAAGGTCTTTGTATTTCTTGTATTTCGAGTTAGGATCGGTTGCTGCATCGCCAATCATACTGTAAATCAGACCAGCATAGTACCAAGTCTTGGCATCTTCTTTGGTGTCATCGTGGGTACAAGCCTTGTCGATAGCGGCCTTAGCCTTGTTCAGGTAACCTCTTTTCAGATCCGTCATAGCGCTCTGAACGTTAATTGTCTGCGCGTTAACGGCAATGCCGAGAGTTAGAAGCGCTGTAAACAATGCGATTTTTTTCATTTCAATAATTGTTTTTAGTGTTATTTCTTAATTTTGTATTGTCTTGAATGGAATTATTATGTCGTTTAAGAATTATTAAGTTTTACTGCTCCTCCGAGTTGTTTTCGGTCGAGGTCTCCCCTTCTTCTGTTTCCAGTGTCGGGGTCTCCCCAATCTCATTCGCAATGGCTTCGCTCTCAACCGGTTGCTCTTCGCTTCCGGCCTCGTCGGGTTCTGAATCAACTTTGGTGATAGAAGCAATCGTGTCTTTGCCTCTCAGGTTGATGAGCTTCACGCCTTGCGTGTTGCGGCCCAATACTCGCAGGTCGGCAATGTGCATACGGATTGTGATGCCCGAGCGGTTGATAATCATCAGGTCGTTCTCGTCGGTGACATTGATAAGAGCCACAATGCCGCCGGTCTTGTCCGTAACCTTCATTGTCATAACGCCCTTGCCGCCACGGTGTGTCGGACGATAGCCCTGGTTCTTCTCCGGTTCGTATTTGAGTTGCGACCTCTTGCCGTAGCCGTTTTCACTGACCACAAGGATGTCCTCGCTTTCGTCGTTGGTGCACAGCATACTTATCACGGCATCGTTCTCGTCGTCAAGCGTTATGCCTTTCACGCCCGAAGCGCCACGGCCCATCTCGCGGAACTCATTTTCAGAGCAGCGGACCACCTTGCCGTTCTTCGAAGCAATAAGCAGCTCGCTTGTGCCGTCGGTAAGGCGTGCGGTGAGCAGTTCATCGCCTTCGCGGATGCCAACGGCAATGATGCCATTGGTACGTGGACGCGAGTAAGCCTCAAGGCTGGTCTTCTTGATAATACCGTTCTTGGTGCAGAGTACAATATAGTGGTTGTCAAGATAGTCTTGCTCCTTTAGATTCTGCACGTTGACGTATGCCTTCACCTTGTCGTCGGGCTCAATATTTATAAGGTTGAGGATGGCGCGGCCTTTCGAATCCTTGCCACCTTCCGGTATTTCGAATGCACGTTTCCAGTAGCAGCGACCCTTTTCGGTAAAGAACAAGATGTAGTTGTGGTTGGTAGCCATAAAGATATGCTCCACAAAGTCCTCGTTGCGGACCGAACTGCCTTTCGAACCGACACCTCCCCTACTCTGAGTGCGATATTCGCTGAGGAGTGTGCGCTTGATGTAGCCAAGATGCGAGATGGTTATCACCACCTTGTCGTCGGCAATCATATCCTCAATGCTGAAGTTCGACGCTGCATATTCGATACGGGTACGGCGGTCGTCGCCATATTTATCGCGAATCTCAACCATCTCACCTTTAATGACTTCCATCAGCACCTTGTGGTCGCCCAGAATCTCTTTGCAACGCTCGATAAAGCGCATCTTTTCGTCGTATTCATCTTGCAACTTCTGACGCTCCAGGCCGGTGAGCTGGCGCAGACGCATCTCGACGATGGCGCGTGCCTGCAGGTCGGTGAAGCCATAGTTGTCCATCAATCCTTGACGAGCCTCATCGACGGTGGCCGAACGGCGGATAAGGGCGATGATATCGTCCATAATGTCTATGGCCTTGAGTAAGCCTTCCAAGATGTGGGCGCGTTTCTCGGCCTCGGCCAGTTCAAAGCGCGTGCGGCGTGTGACTACATCCTCGCGGTGCTCGACAAAGTTCTGAATCAAGTCCTTGAGGTTGAGCAGCACGGGACGTCCCTTGACCAGCGCGATGTTGTTGACCGGGAACGACGACTGCAGCTCAGACAACTGGAACAGTTTGTTCAGTATGATGTTGGGAACCACATCGTGACGCAGATAGTATACCACGCGGATACCGTCCTTGTCCGACTCGTCGCGGATGTCGGTGATGCCGACAATCTTGCCGTCCTTTACAAGCTGGGCTTGCTTCTTGATCATAGCCGACTTGTTGACGTTGTAGGGCACATTGTGGGCAATAATCATATTGCGGCCCTTCGCATCGGTTTCAATCGAGGTCTCGGCTCTGATGATGACCGAGCCGCGTCCGGTCGTAAAGGCCTCGCGCACACCGTCGTAGCCGTAGATGATGCCGCCTCCCGGAAAGTCGGGCGCGGTGATATATTGCATCAGGCCCTCGACCGTGATGTCGGGGTCGTCGATGTAGGCGATGCAGCCGTTTAGCACCTCGCGCAGATTGTGGGTAGGCATATTGGTTGCCATACCGACAGCAATACCGTTCGAGCCGTTGATAAGCAGGTTAGGGATTTTGGCCGGCAGCACTGTAGGCTCCTCGCGGTCATTGTCGTAGGTTGGCATCATATCGACGGTGTCCTTGTCGATATCGGCAAGCATCTCATTCGTAATCTGCTTCATACGGGCCTCGGTGTAACGCATTGCTGCCGCGCCGTCGCCATCGATGGAGCCAAAGTTACCCTGTCCGTCGACAAGCGTGTAGCGCATTGCCCAGGGCTGTGCCAGACGCACCATAGCATCGTATACCGACGAGTCGCCGTGCGGGTGGTATTTACCCAGTACCTCGCCGACCACGGTGGCCGATTTTTTGTATGAGGTGTTGTAAAACAGTCCCATATCGTTCATTGCGTAAAGGATACGGCGATGAACAGGCTTCAGACCATCGCGCACATCGGGCAGCGCGCGCGCCACAATAACAGACATAGCATAGTCGATATAGGCCGATTTCATTTCGGTTTCGATGTCGACTTGGGTGATTTTTTCGTGTTCGGATATCATCGAGTTCTAATTTTTCCTATTATTTTCAGTCAATTATAAAATTGAATTCTTTATATTTAAACGTGCAAAAATACGTATTTTTTGCCGAACGGCGAATCTTTTTATGTTTATTTAAGGAAAAACTTTTCCACAACCAGAGTTTATAAATCCCTGCGCTTCGACTTTCGGTCGGAGCTGCCTCTCACACACCCTTTTCTGCAGGGTGTTGCAGCCGGATATCGGATGAAAAAAAACTGACAAAATGTCAGTTCCTGCATCCGGATGCAGATGAACTTTACCATAGTTTTAACAAATTTTATTCATATTTTACTATACTGAAATTTAACTAAACTTTGGTAAAACTTTGAGTAAACTTTGGTAGGAATTTGGTATATGTAAATCAGTAAGTTGCAAAATGCTGTTTTTGGCTTGTTTTTGATGCAATATCACTTGAAAATTTGTCAATTCGGACGGTGTTTGAAAAACTGACATTTTGTCAGTTGCTATTCACAATATGCTGTTGAAAATATGTTTTGGCAAAGATATTGCAGGACATATATTTGTAGTAATTTTGAAAATTGAAACAATATTTGCAGATTCTGCTTTAATACACTGATACAGAAAGGACTAAATGGAAGCTAAACTCAGCAAAAACAGTAAAAAGGTCATATCAAACAGCCGCGACGAGGCTATAAGACTAAAGAACGGGCACATCGGGGTGGAACATCTGTTCCTCGGCATTGTGCGTGAACCCGATTGTTCGGCCTATAAACTGCTAAGCGACATTGGCGTCAATATGCCGGAAATGAAGAGCCGCATTGAGTCGGCAATCGGCCGTCAGCAGGCCAACATAACATACAGCGAGGAGAGCGAGATACCGATGCTCAAGCAGACGGAAAAGGTGCTGCGTTTGGCTTTCCTGGAATCGACCAAGATGAAGGCCCCGGAAATCAAGACCGAGCACCTTGTGCTGGCCATCTTGATGGAGGGCGAAAACGTGGCGGCGCGTCTGCTCGACCGCGACGGCGTAAACTACAATAAGTTCTTTGGGTTGCTGAAGAACTCACGCGACGACGAGGAGGGTGCCGGCAAGCAACAGGGCGGCAGCTACGAGCCTCATTTTGAGATGGGTGACGATGAGGAGGATGACTTCCCGTATGCCAATCCCGAAAGCGAGCCGCAGCGCAACGAGAACAGCAAGAACGGCAAAACGCCTGCCCTCGAGAATTTTGGCCGCGACCTGACCAAGGCCGCCGAGGAAGGACGCCTTGACCCCATTGTCGGTCGCAGCCGTGAGTTGGAGCGTATTGCGCAGATTCTGAGTCGCCGCAAGAAGAACAACCCCGTGCTTATCGGTGAGCCAGGCGTGGGCAAGTCGGCCATCGCCGAAGGCCTTGCCCAGCGCATCGTCGAAGGCCGCGTGCCTCGCACACTCTACCACAAGCGTGTCATTTCGCTCGACCTGGCGTCGCTGGTGGCCGGCACAAAATACCGTGGCCAGTTCGAGGAGCGTATGAAGGCGGTGCTCAACGAGTTGGAGCACAACCCTAATATAATATTATTTATTGACGAAATCCATACCATCGTGGGCGCCGGTAGTGCCAGTGGGTCGCTGGACGCCTCCAATATGTTCAAGCCGGCATTGGCACGCGGTGAAATTCAGTGCATTGGCGCAACTACACTCGACGAGTATCGTCAGTATATCGAGAAGGATGGCGCTCTTGAGCGTCGCTTCCAAAAGGTTCTGATAGAGGCCACTACCGCTGAGGAAACGCTTGAAATCCTGAACAATATCCGCGACAAATACGAGGATCACCATTTGGTGCATTATACCGACGAGGCTTTGAAGGCTTGCATCAGCCTTACTGAGCGCTATGTGAGCGACCGCCTGCTGCCCGACAAGGCTATCGATGCGATGGATGAGGCCGGTGCCCGTGTTCGCATCGCCAACGTGCGTGTTCCTCAGGAAATACTTGATATGGAGCAACGTATAGCCGATGTGGTGAAACAGAAGAAGGCAGTTCTGGCTCAGAAGAGCTACAACGAGGCGGCCGCACTGCGCGACGAGGAGCGTGAGTTGACGGCACAGCTCGAGGAGATGCGTCGCGCCTTCGATGAGGAGCAGCGTGACAACCGTGTCAAGGTGACGGAAAACGACGTGGCCGAGGTAGTTGCAATGATGACCGGAGTTCCTGTGCAGCGTATTGCGCAGAATGAGGGCACCCGTCTGCTCAGGATGGAAGATGAACTGCAGGGCTCGGTGGTCGGTCAGGATGAGGCTATCCGTAAGATTGCCAAGGCTATACGCCGCAACCGCGCAGGCCTGAAGGACCCCAACAAGCCCATAGGCACATTCATTTTCCTCGGTCCTACGGGCGTGGGCAAGACTTATCTCACTAAGGTTCTGGCCAAATATCTGTTCGACAGCGAACAGTCGATGATCCGCATCGATATGAGTGAGTATATGGAGAAATTCGCTGTGTCGCGCCTTATCGGAGCGCCTCCGGGATATGTGGGCTACGAAGAGGGCGGCCAGCTGACCGAGAAAGTGCGCCGCAAGCCCTACTCTATCATTCTTTTGGATGAAATAGAGAAGGCGCATCCCGATGTGTTCAATGTGCTGCTGCAAGTGCTCGACGACGGGCAGCTGACCGATGGTCTTGGCCGTAAGGTGGACTTCAAGAATACAATCATCATTATGACCTCCAATATCGGCAGCCGTCAGCTCAAGGACTTCGGCACTGGCGTAGGCTTCAGCACCTCGGCACGCGAGGCTGAAAAGGCTGAGATGGAACGCGATGTTATAGAGAAGGCACTCAAGAAATCATTTGCCCCCGAGTTCCTCAACCGCATAGACGATATTATATACTTCAATAGCCTGCAACGAGATGATATACATAAGATTATAGATATTGAGTTGAAGGGCTTGTTTAAGCGCATTCGCACTATGGGCTACGAGATAACTATCGACGATGCCGCCAAGGATTACCTTGTCAAGAAGGGTTGGGATGCCCAGTTCGGCGCCCGTCCGCTCAAGCGTGCCATTCAGCGTTACATCGAGGATGACTTGGCAGAGGAGATCATCAAGGCCGACATCATTGCTGGCGACACAATCCATATCACCACCAAGTCGGCTGAAGGCGACAGCGACTCACCTGCCCTCGACAAGGAGAAGATTGTCTTTGAAATCGAGAAAGGCGAAGCATCAAAGCAACTCAGCGAAGCCATCACCGAAAGCATCGAGGAAAAAACTGTGGCGGTATAAGGACCGGACAATGCCAACCCAACAAATGAACAGGCGGCTCGAAGAGCCGCCTGTTCGTCTTTGCAGTTTATCTCTGCGTTTTAGAATTCTTTTTATGTAGAGTTACTACTTCTGAGGCACAGTTTCCGGCCCGTTGCCGAACGGCTTGAAGGCCCGCTCTTCCATCGGGTTGGCGTTCCCCTTAGATTGTACAGTGTATGGGATATTGTATGCAGTGACAGTGATGTAGCGTTTTGCCGCTCCGGCATAGCTACCCACATAGCCTTCGCACCCTGAACAAGTTGCTTGTGCAAGGTTGTACATATATCCGCTGATGGTAAAACTAATTGTGGTACTGGTCAGGCTGGTAATGTTGACAGTTAGGTTCCACCCCTGCCAATCGCCATATTGGTAAGAATTTTCACCCAACGTAAGACTGTAATTCTCGTAGTACTGAACTATGTTCACGTTGTCGTTCAGCCAGTAAGAGCTTTGAGTTGTGTCGAGGGTGGCATAATACGTTCCGGTGCCGATGTTTTGCAATTGCATCCTGAACCACGGATAATCAGAGCTGGTTGTGCCTCCAATAACGTATGTGTCGTCCGATGGCCAATACGCACCGATAAAATCTGTCGCCGTCCAGCTGGTTCCACCAAAATTTACTGTCATTGAGGCGTTGTTGCCACCACCGCCGCTGCTCTTGAAGTAGGCGGTGTAGGTGGTGTTGCCGGTAACGGTGATGGTACGTGTGGCATTGGTGTTGCCGTCGTTCCACCGCTCAAAGGCATAGCCGCTGTAAGGTATGGCCTTGATGGTCGTGGTGGTTCCGCTGGCAAAGGAGCCGCCGCCTGTTACATAACCCATATTTGTGTTGGCCGAGACAACAGTAATGGTATAATAGGTTGTGTTGCTTTTGAAAGTGGCGGTATAGGTGGCGTTGCCGTTGACGGTGATGGTACGTGTGGCACTGGTGTTGCCGTCGTTCCAACGCTCGAACGAATAGCCGCTTCTGGGAGTGGCTTTGAGTGTTGCCGTGGCACCTGCAGGATAAGAGCCGCCGCCCGAGACCGTACCCCAACTGGTATTGTTGGAGTTGACGGTGATGGTGTAATAGACTGTTTTGTCAAAATTGGCCTTCAAACTGGTGTTCTCGTGCATTATCACGGTGCGGGGATTCTCCCTCATTCCGTCGCTCCAGTCGACAAAACGGTAGCCGCTGTAAGGGGTTGCCGTAAGGATGGCTTGTTCCCCGCTCTTGTATTCGCCACTGCCGCTGACACTGCCGTAGGACGGGTTGTTGGGCACCGCCGAAAGGATAAAGGTGTCCTTGCCGCAGGCAAATACCAAAAGGAGGATTGCTACCGAAGCGGCCAGTACATCTGATGTAAAGCGTAATCGTTTCATAATATGTGTTTTTATGGTGTTAATTGTTAAAAAGCGATTCCGAGACGCACAAGCAGCTGGAGCACAAAATACTCCTCTGCATCGATGTGTACAATACCTGTATAGTTCTGCGGATTGCTGCCATATTGGTTATAGGAGACATACTCGTAAGGCACATCGGCATTCAATTCTATATTCCGGGGTATAGCCACTGCCGTCACTTCCAGGTTCAGGTTTTTCCACCACACACCAAGTCCGGCTTGTATATCGCAATATAGTCTTTTGTTCATTCCATTATTCTTGCTGAGGCTGACGGTTCCGTCGCCGTGCTTCATATTGAACGAATCGCCATTGTCATAAATATAGCGTCCGAAAAGCGTCATATTCAGCCCTATGCCGGCGTGAAGGTCAACGGAAATATCCGGTGCAGCCTTGAAATCCAGCCCCAGCATAAAAGGTCTGGCATTCAGTGCGTGGGTGTAGACTGAGAAGAACGGATGGTCATATTGGCCATTCGGCAACTCTCGTTGTTGACCATCTGAAGTATAAATCTGATACATCCTCTCGTTATAATAGCCGTGGAGCACTGCGCTGTACGGAGCAAGGCCATATTCCATACCCCAATAGACGGAAAGGTTGGAGTTGTTGAACGGCTTGCGGAAACCCCAGTTGATGACTCCGCCAAACGGCATCGTGCTGCGACGTCCGTATGTGTTTTCATTGCGGTTGAGGTCAAGAGCACCGGCTCCAAAGCGCACAAAATACTGATACTCGGTCTGGATGCGTGTGCGTTTCACACTGACGCTGCGGGTGGTGCGCACCTGTGCGGAAAGGGTGCCGCCCAAACACAGCAGAGCCAAAACAATCAATAACTGTTTCTTCATAAGGCCTATGGTATTATTTGTTAGAGTTTACTGCCGGGGCGGGACGGTAGCCCGATGTTACCTGCAGCCAGGTGGTGTCCCTGTCCTCCATAGTCCTGAAATTGACATATACGGCAGGATAGCCGTTGACGACCACTGTGGCCTTGCCATCGGCAACGTACACGTCGAACATCGGCGACACAATGACATCGCACAGATGCTTCTGGGTGGAGAGGAAAGCTGCCCTGTTCTTCAGCTTCTCCACTTCGCCATTCATCGAGAGGACATCATCCTCGTTGAACTTCCATTCGTCACGGATGCTGCTTTCGCCATTTATGCCCTTCTTCACCAGCAACTCGGCAACGAGGGGCTTGACATACGAGGGTGCGTTCATATCGACCATCTTCACCTGTGTGTCGCGAACGATTGTAGAGACTTCGTAGCAGCCAACCGTTAGCATCGAGGCTGCAATCAAACATAGCGTAACAACTACTTTTTTCATATCAAAATATTTATTTAACAGGGTTTCTAAATTGATTTATCTTTTTCAGCTCCCTTCGGGCGAGAAACCCTATATACACCGTCAGGTTGCTCTGTTTCAGCATTCGTGTCTGTAACAGTCTCCACCTCGGTTCAACCGCATTCTCGCTCACCACATAGTAAAAGAAAAGCGTGGAACTGTAACATTTACGCATTGCCTCGATGGTCGTAGGATACCTGGCTAACAATGACGAAAAAATACACTACCACGCATAGCGTAGAGCATAAAACGTCATTCCATATAGCCAGTAAATTTCCTACGTTTACGAGTACGGAATGAGTAATACACCTAAAGTCGTCAGGCTGTCATATATTGCTCCCAACGACTATGCAAAAATACGCTTTTTTTTGAAGTTAGACCTTATTATTACAAAAAAAAATCAATCACTCATATTAATAATTTGAAAATCAGATATAAATATCCGATATCAACCATAACTGTTTTTTGTTGGATTATGAGTTGCAATGACATCTGAAGAATGAATATAACTCCAAATCATTCCAAAATATAGAAAGGCGAAGCATCAAAGCAGCTTAGCGAAGCCATCTCCGAAAGCATTGAGGAAGACCCCGTTACGGTATAAAATGGAATGACATATTATAAAATGAAACGCCGAAGTTTGAACTCCGGCGTTTTTTTTATTATTCTCCAAACTTTGCTTCGTTGGGTTTGACGCGGTGCATCTCCCAGGTGTCTTTGCGTCCGTTAGGATATGTATAGGACCAGATGAACCACTCGTCGTCGAGACGCTCGATGTCGAAGGTGAACCAGCGGTTGCTGTTGGGTGTGGAGTGGGTGCGTATTTTATTTTCATATTCAAGGCACCATTTGCTCCAAATGACGCTTGACAATGAACCCATCGAGAAACCTTCCGACATCTCGTTGAAGAGGAACTTGCCCTCTTCTACGCGCCAGCGGCCTTCGCAATGGTATCCGAAGTCGAATCTCCAATTGCGTATTGTTGTCCACTCGCCTTTCATTGTTTTGATGCGAACGGAGTCTTTCAATGTAAGACTGTGATATTGAATGGCATCATCCTTGTATGTCCCGTCAGGGTAGAAGCGTAGCGTCCCCTCCTCGTCGCAGTGGATGGTGCCGTTGCCGTCGGGGGCCTTATAGTCCCACGAGTGCTCGTAGTTGTAAGTGCCGGGGATAAGGTCGGCATTCTGCGCAAAGCCGAAACAGGTTACGGCAACAAAAAACAGATAAATAGCTATTTTTCTTTTCATATTTCTTTGGTTTTAAAAAAGGGGAAAGCCGGTGCGGGCTCTCCCCTTTTGTCGTTTTTGGGGCATACACGGAGGTATGCCCCTACGCGTTTATTCAGCGGGCCAAACGGGTTGCAGATTGCGGTCGCCGTAGGCGTCGTCGATCTTGCTGATGGTAGGCCAGTACTTGTCGTCGTGCTCGAGCGGGAAGGCGGCAACCTTGCGGCTGTAGGGGTAGTTCCACTCCTCGGCGCAAACCACCTGCATCGTGTGCGGTGCGTTGGCGATGGGGTTGTTCTTCTCGTCGTACTTGCCAGTCATAATGTCGTCGATTTCCTGACGGATGCTGATCATAGCGTCGCAGAAACGGTCGAGTTCGCTGAGTGGCTCGCTCTCGGTGGGCTCCACCATCAGGGTGTTGTGAACCGGGAAGGCAACCGTAGGAGCGTGGAAGCCGTAGTCGTCGAGACGGCGTGCAATGTCGCCCACGCCGACCTTGAGGCTGAACTCGCTGAAGTCGACGATCATCTCGTGGCCGCACATACCGTTCTTGTTGGTGTAGAGAATCTTATAGTACTTCTGCAGACGTGCGCGCAGATAGTTGGCGTTGAGGATGGCGTGGCGTGTAGCCTCGGTCAATCCATTGCCGCCCAGCATCAGCAGGTAGCCGTAGGTGATGGGGAACAGCAGCGCGTTGCCGAACGGAGCGGCAGCCATTGCGTTGCCCTTCTTGCCACCCACCTCATAGAGGCAGTGCTTCGGCAGGAAGTCGAGCAGCTTCTTGCTGACAGCGATGGGGCCTACACCGGCGCCGCCGCCGCCGTGAGGACCTGCAAAGGTCTTGTGCAGGTTGAGGTGGCAGACATCGGCACCCATACGTCCCGGGCTGGTGAGACCCACCTGGGCGTTCATATTGGCACCGTCCATATATACGAGACCGCCAGCGTTGTGGATGATGTCGACAATCTCAAGGATGCCCTCTTCAAAGGCACCGTGGGTTGAGGGATAGGTAATCATAATGCAGCTCAAGGTGTCCTTGTACTGCTCCACTTTCACCTTCAAATCGTCGATGTCGACATCGCCGCGCTCGTTGCACTTGACAACGACAACCGTCATACCGGCCTTGGCAGCCGATGCCGGGTTGGTGCCGTGTGCCGATGCGGGGATGAGGCATACGTTGCGCTGCGGGTTGCCGCAGTCGATGTGGTAGTTGCGGATGACCGTCAAGCCGCTGTACTCGCCTGCCGAACCCGAGTTGGGCTGCAGCGAGACACCTGCGAATCCGGTGATGATGGCCAGCATATCCTCCATCTCCTTGATCATCTGCAGCGAGCCCTCGGCCTGGTCAGCGGGTGCGAAGGGGTGCATACCTGCAAAGCGGCTCCAGCTCAGCGGCAGCATCTCGGCGGCAGCGTTGAGCTTCATAGTGCAGCTGCCCAGCGGAATCATAGCGCGGTTCAAGCTCAGGTCTTTAACCTCGAGTTTCTTCATATAGCGCATCATCTCGGTCTCGCTGTGGTAGCGGTTGAATACGCTGTGGGTCAAATATTTGCTGGTGCGGAGCAGGTTCTCCGGAATGTCGTTGAAGCAGGTGCAGCAACCCTTGCCGTTGCACTGCAGCAGCTCAGGCTCCTTGCCGGCAGCCTTGGCCAGGACGGTGATGATGGCGTTGACATCGTCCTTCGAGGTAGTCTCGTCGAGGCTGATGCCGATGCACTCCTCGCAGATGTAGCGGAAGTTGATCTGGTGCTCCTCGGCCACCTTGCGGACGGTTGCTGTCGGCACGGGGCATTGCAGTGCCAGTGTGTCGAAGAACACGCGGTTGTGCTGCTTGTAGCCGTATTTCTCAAGCTCTTTGGCCAGGACGCCGGCCATAGCGTGGATGTTGGCAGCAATGTTGCGGATGCCTTCCGGACCGTGCCAAGCTGCGTAGAAGCCGCTCATAATAGCCTGCAGAGCCGAAGCGGTGCAGATGTTCGAGGTGGCCTTCTCGCGCTTGATGTGCTGCTCGCGCATACCCAGAGCCATACGCAGTGCGGGGTTGCCCTTCACGTCGACACTCCAGCCGATGATGCGGCCGGGGAAGCTGCGCTTGAAAGCCTCGGTGACGGCGAAGAAACCTGCGTGAGGACCGCCGAAGCCCATCGGCAGACCGAAGCGCTGGTTGCAGCCAAAGGCGCAGTCGGCACCCATCTCGCCGGGTGTCTTGAGCAGGGCCAGGGCCATCAGGTCGGTGGCCATACCCACGAAGATGCCCAGCTCGTGAGCCTTGGCGATAAACTCAGTGTAATCCGTCACCTCGCCAAACTGGTTGGGGTACTGAACGATGGCGCCGAAGAAGGTGTTGTCGAGCTTCACCTCGGCGGGCTTGCCGACAACAATCTCTATGCCGCGCGGAGCGGCGTTGGTGCGCATCACGTCGAGGGTCTGCGGGAAGATGCAGTCATCGACGAAAATCTTGCAGACGTTATCCTTTTGCTGCTGGCGGCTGCGGCTGTTGTAGAACATAATCATACATTCGCCGCCGGCGGTAGCCTCGTCGAGCAGCGATGCGTTGGCCAGAGGCATTCCGGTCATATCGCTCACCATCGTCTGGTAGGTCATCAGAGCCTCGAGGCGGCCCTGGCTAATCTCGGTCTGATAAGGAGTATAAGCTGTGTACCAGCCGGCGTTCTCAAACACATTGCGCTGGATGACGGCAGGCGTGATGGTGCCGTAGTAGCCCATACCGATGTAGGATTTGAACATCTTGTTCTTCTGGGCCAGAGCGCGGCAGCGGTTCAGGAACTCATATTCGTTGATGCCGTCGGCAATGGGCATAGGCTCGGTCAAGCGGATAGCCTTGGGCACGGCCTTGTCGATAAGCTCCTCCATCGAGGAGACACCGATGGTTTTAAGCATTTTTTCTTCGTCAGCGGCCTTCGAAACGCCGTTGTGACGAGCGGTGAAATTGTTGGTAATCATCCTGTTATTTATTAATTTAATTATTATTCTTCCATTATTTAGAAATACAAAGATACATACTTTTTTCCAATACTTGTAAAATTATTTATGAACACCGGGAAAAGAAAATGTTAAAAAACCGTCTGCCCCTCTGCCGTCTGTCCATCGGCAAGGTTGCGTCTCTCCGAGACGCACACCGCGTTTCGTCCCCGACCACCGCACTGCGCTTTGCTTGTACGGTGTTATCAGCACTTTGTGCGTTAAGCCTCATCCGAGGCTTTTCGGCTGCCACCAGAATGATAATGAAACTGAACGTCACCAAATTCCAACCAACGAATTGGCAGGCCGTCATTTACCGACACTTAATGGCGCCGTTCAGCTGAAATAATTTATGGAAAATTTTCGGGCATTTTCCGGCAATTCGTGTTCTGACTCCGAGAGCGTCTCGCCCACCCCCAAAAACGGCCCTCAAATTGCCCCTCTACGGCCTATTTAATGTATAATTCTCATATTTCCAATCGTTTATCTCAAAATTTCCCAAATCTTGGCACTGTTTTATAACTGCCTCATCCTCAGCCCTTCAAGGGACCAACTCCGTCATATGTACAATATATGTACAATACTTGTACAATATTTGTACGTTTACAATTGTACATATATTGTACAACTATTGTACAAATATTGTACAACGACCAGTGTTGGTCCTTTGTTGATATGGAAATGCAGCGGTTAAAAAACAGGGCAAAAAGCCCCGAGGGATCGACGGATTATATTAATGCTCTGGCTTGACAATGCACCACACTTTGGATTGTCGATGCTCGATGGTGCAACACACCCCGGATTGTCGATGCTTGATGGTGCGACACACCCCGCCGCTTTGCGGCACCCCTCTCCGAGAGGGGATGGCGCGGCAGCGCTCTATTGATAATCAGTGTGATGCGTCAGCCCATCCCCTCTCGGAGAGGGGTGGCCGAAGGCCGGGGTGTGTCGCATCAGCCGTTCCAATTGTGAGCGGTGAACAAAAAACGAAGGCCGGGGTGTGTCGCACCGTCTGTTCCGATAGCGAAGCGGTGAACGAAAACGATTGCCATTGATAACAGCGTGTTTGCTATTTGTCGCGCATCACGTCGGCGACTATCTGCGAGACCATCTGTTTGAGTTCTTCGATGAACTGGCGGGCATCATAGCGGTGTGCTTCGATGTCGCGCAGTTTTTTCTCCCACTGGCCTGTGAGTTCAGCGCTTTTCAGCAGTTCTTCCTTTATGGTGGCTATGAGGTTGATGCCTGTTTCGGTGGCATTGAGCGACTTGCGCACCTTGCGTATGTAGCCGCGCTTGAAGAGGGTTTCGATGATGGCAGCGCGTGTCGAGGGTCGGCCTATGCCGTTCTCTTTCAATGCGTCGCGCAGTTCGTCGTTGTCCACAAAGCGTCCGGCGGTTTCCATAGCCCGCAGCAGGGTTGCCTCGGTGTAGGGTTTGGGCGGCGAGGTCCATTTCTCGCTTAGTGTCGGTGTGTGCGGACCTTTCTCGCCTTTGACGAAGGCCGGCAGGGTCTTGGTGTCGTCATCCTTTTTATTCTCTTTGTCGTCGGCATCGTCGCTGTCCGTTCTCCGTTCTCCGTTCTCCGTTTTCCGTTCTTGCTGCCAGCTGCCGTTCTCTTCTATCCATTTGCCGAAGACGACGCGCCAGCCTGGGTCGAGCACCTGACGGCCTGAGGCCTTGAAGGTCAGCTTTGTGCCGCGGCTTTTGGAGGTGGTGTCGGCGTTGTCGGCGTCGGGTGTGCTTTCCACTTTGCCGGTGACGGTGGTGGTGCTTACCTTGCAGTCAGGGTAGAACACTGCTATGAAATGGCGCGCCACGAGGTCGTAGACTCGTTTCTCGTTGATTGTCAGGTCGCCGTTGGAGGGGTTCTCGCCTGTGGGTATGATGGCGTGGTGGTCGGTGACTTTGCTGTTGTCGAACACCTTCTTGCTTTTGGGCAGTTTCTTTTCGAGCAGCGGCGCCGTCAGCGGTGCGTAAGGGACGAGGCCTTTGAGGATGGTGGGGCACTTGGGGTAGATGTCGTCGCTGAGGAATGTGGTGTCGACACGCGGATAGGTGGTGAGTTTTTTCTCGTAGAGGCTTTGTATGTATTTGAGTGTCTCGTCGGCCGAGAAGCTGTATTTCTTGTTGCATTCCACCTGCAGGCTGGTGAGGTCGAAGAGTCGCGGCGCCGCCTCGTTGCCGCTTTTCTTGGCTATGGAGGTCACTTCGAAGTCGTGGTTGCGAATGGCTTCGAGTGCCTGGCGTCCTTCTTCCTCGTTGGTTATGCGTCCCTTGGGCCCTTTCTTGGCTTTGTCGGTGTCGGCCTCATCGCCGTCGTCGTCGCTGCCTTGCAGCGTGAAGAGTGTGTCGCGGTAGATGGTCGACAGCACCCAGTACTGTTCGGGCTTGAAGTTCTGTATCTCGAGCTGGCGGTTGACAATGAGAGCCAGCGTGGGTGTCTGCACGCGGCCGATGGAGAGTACCTGTCCGCGTTCGGTTCGGTATTTGAGGGTGTAGAGACGTGTGGCGTTCATACCGAGCAGCCAGTCGCCGATGGCTCGGCAGAGGCCTGCTTCGTAGAGCGACTGGTAGTCGTCCTGAGGTTTGAGGTTGGAGAAGCCTTCGCGGATGGCCTCTTCGGTGAGCGACGAGACCCACAGGCGCTGCACGGGGCAATGGGCCTGGGCTTTCTGCATCACCCAGCGCTGAATGAGTTCGCCCTCCTGACCGGCATCGCCGCAGTTCACTATGCCGTCGGCTTTCTGCATAAGGCCTTCGATGACGTGGAACTGCTTTTCGTAGGTTTTGTTGTCTATAAGCTTTATTCCGAAGCGTTGGGGTATCATCGGCAGGCGGCTGAGTGACCAGGCTTTCCACATATCGGTGTAGTCCTGTGGCTCTTTGAGTGTGCAGAGGTGGCCGAAGGTCCAGGTGACCTGGTAGCCGTTGCCCTCCATATATCCGTCGTGGCTGGTGTTGGCTTTCAGCACGCGGGCAATCTCGCGGGCCACGCTGGGTTTCTCGGCAATGCAGACTATCATTTTCTATCAGTGATTAGTGAATGGTGATTAGTGAATGGTGATTGGTGATTGGTGAATGGTGAATGGTGATTTATTGTATGGTTTAACGGCAGAAGAAAAAAAAAATTATGTCGGGTATAATATATAAGATTGCGGTGCGTTATAAAATATTAATAAAAAACTGGAAATATACGATGATTGAGGAGAATCTTCTGAAGATTAACAAAGACCTGCCGCCACAGACGCGCCTGATAGCGGTGTCGAAGACCAAGCCCGTGGAGATGCTGCAGGAGGCCTACGATGCTGGTCAGCGGCTGTTTGGCGAGAACAAGGCGCTGGAAATGCGCGACAAACACGAGGCTTTGCCCAAAGACATAGAGTGGCATTTCATAGGCCACCTGCAGACAAACAAGGTGAAGTATATAGCACCGTTTGTGAGGATGATACACAGCATCGACTCGCTGCCGCTGCTGCAGACGGTGGAGAAAGAGGCCGTCAAGCACGAGCGCTGCATCGACTGTCTGCTGCAGTTCCATATAGCCACCGAGGAGACTAAGTTCGGACTGGACCTTAATGAGGCCCGCCAGCTGCTGGAGTCGGCTGAATACAAGGCTATGCAGCACGTCAGGATTTGCGGCGTGATGGGTATGGCCACCAATACCGACGATATGGACCTTGTGCATCGCGAGTTCGCTACGCTGCACGGTGTTTTCGAGACGCTGAAGAAGGACTATTTCAGCGGCAGCGAGGCGTTCCGCGAGATATCGATGGGTATGAGCCACGACTATAAGATTGCCGTTGAGGAAGGCTCGACGCTGGTACGCGTAGGCTCGTCCATATTCGGTGCACGCAACTATTAGAACGGAGAACTGAGAACTGAGAACGGAGAACGGAGAGGACACACGCCCCCGCCCTAAAGGGCACCCCCTCTAATTAGAGGGGGAAAGCTGAAAATAAAAATAGCAATCTCGTACGGGCGTACCCCCGTGTACGCCCCACCACCTCCCCCAAAAAACTCATCCTCCCCCTTCACCCCTTAAAACCTTCAAACCTTCAAACCCTTTAAAACCCTTCAACCCTTTAAAACCCTTCAACCCTTAAAACCCTTAAAACCCTTAAAACCTTTAAAACCTTTTTAACCCCTAATACAATGCATATCTTTAAAGACAAATCAAAGTTGATACTCTCGTATGTAGTCATCACTTTCGGCATTTTGACCTACACTTTTGCGTGGTCGGCCTTTATGCTGCCCGCCAAGATTGTGGGCGGTGGCGTCAGTGGTATCTCGTCGGTGCTGAACATTGCCTGCGGTATACCGCTGCCTATCGGTGTGCTTAACTTCATCATCAACGGCATTTTGCTTGCCATAGGCTTCAAGGTGCTGGGTTCGAAGTTCGGCGCCAACACCATCTATGGTATCGTTATGTCTTCGGCCTGCTTTATCCTGTGGCAGCAGGGCTTGCACGTGGAACGTCTGTTCCTTGAGGACGGCGTTATGGCCTTCGACCCATTTATGTGTGCCATCATCGGCGGCGCCCTGTGTGGCGGCGGCATCGGTCTGACTTTCTCGATGGGCGGCAACAGCGGCGGAACAGATATCATTGCTTTGATCATAAGCAAGTTCTACAATGTCTCGCCAGGCAAGGTGATTATGTATCTAGACATATTCATCATAGGCAGTTCCTTCTTTGTTTCGCATCAGATAACCAATGTGGTGTATGGCTATATCGTGATGGTGACGATGACCTATGTGCTTGATATGGTGCTCGATGGCAACAAACAGTCATATCAGATTATGGTCTTTTCTGCCAGGAACAAGGAGATTGGCGATGCAATAACATCCGAGATAGGTCGCGGCGTGACACTTCTCGACGGTGAAGGCGGCTATACGCATCAGCCCACAAAGGTCCTGATCGTTATGGCTCACAAGACTGACAAGTCTAATGTGATGCATATCATTCACCGTATCGATGAAAATGCATTTGTTTCGGTGTCAAAGACTCAAGGTGTATATGGACGTAATTTTGAAAAAATAAAACTCTAAATAGGATTAAAAGGTTAAAAGGTTCGCTCCCTTCGGTCGCTTAAAAGGTTGAAATGGTCAACCCCTCAAACCTTCAAACCTTTCCAACCTTTAAAACCTTTCTACCCCTTTTAACCTTTAAAACCTTTCCAACCCTTTTAACCTTTAAAACCTTTCCAACCCTTTTAACCTTTGAAACCTTTGAAACCTTTGAAACCTTTGAAACCTTTGAAACCTTTCCAACCTTTCCAACCTTTCCAACCTTTCCAACCTTTCCAACCTTTAAAACCTTTCTACCCTTTTTAACCTTTAAAACCTTTCTACCCCTTTTAACCTTTGAAACCTTTCCAACCTTTAAAACCCTTTTACCGCAATGAAACTTATATCCCCTTCCCTGCTCTCGGCCGATTTCGGCAACCTGCAGCGCGATATAGAGATGCTTAACAACAGTCAGTGCGACTGGCTGCACGTCGATGTTATGGACGGCATCTTTGTGCCAAATATCTCTTTTGGCCAACCGATTGTGAAACACATCAAAAAGCATAGCAAGAAGCCTCTTGACGTACACCTGATGATTATGGACCCTGGCCGCTACATCAACGACTTCCGCGAGGCCGGTGCTGACATCTTGACGGTTCACTATGAGGCCTGTACGCATTTGGACCGCACCCTCAATGCCATTAAGGATGCCGGTATGAAATGCGGCGTGGTGCTCAATCCGCATACGCCTGTGGCACTTCTTGAAGACATTGTGCAAGTGTGCGATATGGTGCTGCTGATGAGCGTCAACCCCGGCTTCGGTGGACAGAAGTTCATAGAGAATACTTATAACAAGGTGCGTCAGCTGCGCGAGCTTTGTAACCGCAAGAACCCGCAGTGCCTCATTGAGGTCGACGGCGGTGTCAATACCGGCAATGCGTCCAAACTGTTTGAGGCTGGTGCCGATGTGCTTGTGGCCGGCAACGCCGTCTTCAAGTCGGAGAATCCGATGCAAACTATTATTGACCTTAAGCGATGAAAAGGCCGCAATTGATACTCGCCGCCGGCAAGGAGAAAGCACTTTTGAGACGCCATCCGTGGATATTCTCTGGAGCCGTTAAGCGCATTATCGGAGAGCCACAGGAAGGCGATTTGGTGGACATTCAGGCCGCCGACGGACATTGGTTGGCCGTAGGACACTATCAGAATGAGTCGATAATCTGTAAGGTGTTGTCGTTTGACACACAGTCTGTTGATGAGTGTTTCTTCGAGCAAAGGCTTAAGTCGGCCATTGGCTACCGCAAACGGTTAGGATTCTTCAATGAAGGCAACAACACCAATGTCTTTCGACTTGTAAATGGCGAGGGCGATTTTTTGCCTGGCCTTATTTGCGACTGGTACAACGGTGTGCTCGTTATGCAGGCCCACAGCGTCGGTATGCACCGTCTGTTCCCGATGTTTACCGATGTTTTTGTCAAGTTGCTTTCGCCTCATATTGTGTCGGTTTTCGACAAGAGCAGTGCCACAGTGCCTGGTGGAAGCAGCGACGGTTTCCTTTGGGGCGACGAAGCGCCGGAACGTGAGATTTGTGAGCACGGCAACAGAATGTTTATCAATTTTTTTGAAGGCCAGAAGACCGGTTTCTTTGTCGACCAGCGCGAGAATCGCAGACTTGTTGGCGAATTAGCCAAAGGGCATCGAGTGCTCAATTGCTTTGGATATACGGGAGGTTTCTCGCTGGCGGCCCTGCGCGGTGGTGCCGAATATGTGGAGACAGTTGACATTTCGAAGAAGGCTATAGAACTGTGCAACCGCAATGTGGAACTCAATTTTGGCAAGGATGCTCCTCACAAAGGCACCGTTGCCGACGTGCTGCAGTTTTTGAACGGAGGTGTGGAAGCGGAAAGCGGAAAGCGGAAAGCGGAAAGCGGAGAAATAGACCGCGTCAGCCCTCTTTCCGCTTCCAACTCTCAGTTCGATATTATCATCCTCGACCCTCCGGCGTTTGCCAAGAACCATCGCTCCCTGCAGCAGGGGCTTAAGGGCTACCGCAATATTAACCAGAAAGCAATTGAGAAGATAGCCGACGGCGGATTGCTCTTCACGTTCAGCTGCAGCCAGGCTGTGAGCCGCGACGACTTCCAGACGATGGTTTTCACCGCTGCCGCCAATGCCCACAAGAAGGTGCGCATTGTGCGCCAACTGCCCCACGCCCTCGACCATCCCGTAAGCATCTACCACCCCGAAGGCGAGTATCTTAAAGGATTGCTCCTGCAAATTGAAAAGGCATAAACCCTCCAACCCTAAAACGTATTAACATATCAACATAAAACATATCAACCTTTCAACAAATCAACAACCAATGGAAAAAGGCTACCTTAAAATAGACCAATACGATGAGAAGTGTGTCGCAGAGATGGCGAAGCACTACAAAGAGATAATACGTCTGCTGGGTGAGGACCCCGAGCGCGAGGGACTGATCAAGTCACCTGAACGCATTGCAAAGGCAATGCTTTATTTCACCAACGGCTACGACCTCGACCCCGAGGAGATACTGCGTTCGGCAATGTTCCACGAGGACTACAAGCAGATGGTCGTCGTCAAGGACATTGAACTCTATTCGCTCTGCGAGCACCATCTTGTGCCCTTTGTCGGCAAGGCTCACGTGGCCTATATCCCCAATGGCACCATTGTTGGACTGAGCAAGATTCCGCGCGTGGTTGATGCCTACGCCCGCCGTATGCAGGTGCAGGAGCGCCTCACTAAACAAATCAAGGATTGTATCCAGAACACCCTCAACCCACTGGGTGTGGCTGTCGTAATCGAGGCTCAGCATATGTGTATGTCGATGCGAGGTGTGCAGAAGCAGAACTCAGTGACAACCACCAGCGACTTCACCGGCGCCTTTATGAAAGACCCCAAGACCCGCGAGGAGTTTATGCACATCATCGGTGTCGACCTGCATTAGGAGTGTTTTAGGGTTTGAAGGTTTTAGGGAAATAGGGATAATTTGCTTTTATGCCCTTTTAAGTCTGACTTACTCTCTTAATTCACAAAACTTTTGCGGTGGGGTGTTAAAAACGGCCCGAAAATGTTACATATACAAATAGAATGAAAACAATAATCTTATGAAAAAAGCATTTTTGGCCCTATTTTTTATGCTGCCGTTGCTGGCGGTGGCACAAAACAAACCGTTGACCCAAGAGCAGAGCAAGGCTCACCTCAAAGCACTGAAAGAGCTTAGCAAAGTCTACGACATATATAATTATGTAGGCAACGACACCTATATTGCATATAAAAAAGGCGAAAACAGGCCCCAAGCTCAGCTTGTTAACACTGCAGGCAAGAAACTGCTTCCATTTGAATTTGACTATATTGATATTGTAGGAGGATGCAGCCTGTTGTCTCTTTTCAAAGACACACTTATTGGCTTTGCCGACCGCAGTGGCAACATTGTTGTTCCAATGATATATGACAATGATATATATGGTGACGGTGGCCCGATGTCTGCAATAAGGGGACTTTTTGTAGTCAAGCAGGATGGCAAGTACGGTGTCATCGACACAAACGGCCGTGTCGTGGTGCCGCTGAAATATAGTGATGACTATATGTTTATAGATTTAAAAGAGCCGATATTATATATAAGCAGCTATTCTGATGAAAAATACACAGAACACCTTGTCCGATTCAACGGCGACACCATTATAAGTGGCGAAGATGTCTGGTATATGACCGACGGCGTAGTCAAAGTCTGCAGGGACAAGCTGTATGGCCTGTACGACACCACAGGACGTGAAATCGTTAAATGCCAATATGATATTTTCAGTCTTTACCCCAATAACGGGTTGTATTCGGTGAGAAAAAACGGCCATTGGAAACTTATAGACATCACAGGAAAAGAGCACTTCGCCAATGCTCTAAGTCACATCGACGACAGTAACTTTGTGCGATACAGCACGTCTGGTCTTATTTTCTATTACAATGACGCTATGTGTGGCGCCATCGACACCAACGGACATACAGTCATATCTCCCGATTCCAAGTATACCTTTGTTTATTACGATGACGACAAGCGTATAGTTTTGAATAATGAGGACGTCGAAAACGGCGAATATTACGCCTACGTGTTCGATGTCGACGGCCACCTGCTTGACAGTTACTTATTTATAGACAATGGCGGCTGTTGCGAAGACCCTGTGTCAAAATATATAACGGTTCGGAAGGACAGCCTGTATGGGCTTGTGGACAACAACTGGAACCTCGTTATGCCATTCAGGTTCAAGAATGAGCTATTTGCCATAGACAGCAATCATTTCCAAACCGACCTCGGCGACGGCCTCAAAGCCCTTGTCGACATCAAAGGCAAAACATTTTTCAAGGCACACTGGCGCTGGATTGAACCTCTTGGGAACGGTGTGTATCTTATTGAGGCCAGCGATAGCAGAAACAATAAAAATAAAATCGTAAGCTTTGCCGACATCTATGGCAACACCACAATCACCAAAGAGGAATATGCCACAATGCAGCGCTGGAACAAACAGCGCGAGGAGGATGAACGCATAGCCGCCGAAAAGCGCAAGGCCGAAGCAGAAAAGAGAGCTCAGGCCAGACAACAGAAAGCCGTGGCCACGACAGCCACAACAGCCGCAGGCGCTGACGATGACGAGGTGTTCGTTGTTGTTGAGGAAATGCCCAAGTTTCCCGGTGGCGACAGTGCCCTCTATATGTACCTCTGTATGAACCTCAACTATCCCGACAATGCACGTGAAAACAAGATTGAAGGAAAGGTATTCGTCACATTCGTGGTTGAAAAAGACGGCTCGGTCGGCAACGTCCTCCTGCTGCGCGACATTGGTGGCGGATGCGGCCAAGCTGTCGTCGAGGTTGTAAAAAATATGCCCAAATGGGAACCTGGCCGTCAGCAGGGCAAAGCGGTACGCACACAGTTCTCCCTGCCGATAAATTTCGAGCTTAAAAGCGACGACTCTACAAATGGTATGTCGCAAGAAGAGAAATGCAACTTCCTGCTTAACCAAATGGGCTTCATAAAATAACTATGATATTGTTTGTATTGCTCTCCAACCCTAACCTAAAACCTTTAAACCATTTATAACCTTTCAAGCGAAGCAACACCTTTAAACATATCAACGTATCAACAAATGAACGTATCAACAAATCAATACCTCAACAAATCAACATTTCTTTTGTTGTTCTTGTTCTTCGCTTCCAATGTCGCAATGGCGCAGTTGCCGAAACCCTACGCGCCGCCAAAAACGCTCTATGTCTCTGTCAATGGCGAAGGCTGATTTTATTCTTTTGTTTTAAAGTATTCCCATACCAGTCGTGCTTTGGCAGGGCCGATAGCCTTGGCAAGGTCGTCAAGCGTCTGGAGTCGGACCTCTTTCACTGACCCGAAACGCAACAGCAAATCGCGCGCGGTCTTTTCGCCAATGCCGGGGATGTCTGTGAGCTGTGTCTTGAACGTGCCCTTGCTGCGCTTGTCGCGGTGAAATGTGATTGCAAAGCGGTGCACCTCGTTCTGTATCTGCTCCAAAAGGTGGAACAGCTGGTCGGTGGGCTTCAGCCCTACAACGCGTATTTCATTCTGCTCGTCGAAACACAGCAACTCGTTGGTACGGTGCCTGTCGTCCTTTGCCAAGCCTGCAATGGGAATGTCGAGGTGAAGTTCTTCTTGTATCACCTTGCGTGCCACCTCCATCTGCCCTGCTCCGCCATCGACAATTAGCAGGTCTGGCAACTTTTTGCCCTCGTCCGACAGCCGACGGTAGCGGCGGCTGATGACTTCAGCCATCGATGCATAGTCGTCTGGCCCTTCCACAGTCTTTATATTGAACTTGCGATATTCGCCGCGGTTGGGTTTGCCGTTGGTGAAACGCACCATTGCCGCCACAGGGTAAGCACCTTGGATGTTGGAGTTGTCGAAGCACTCTATGTGTACCGGCACACGTTTCAGGTGCAGCTCTTTCTGCAGACGCTCCATAAGCTGGCTGCGTCCGTCGTCGGGGTTGACCAGCAGTCGCTGGTGAACGCATTGGTGCTGATGGGCACGGACGTTACGCTCGCTCAACTCTAACAGCTGCTTGCGGTCGCCGCGCGTGGGGACGGTCTGTCTGAGATAGTCCTCTGGAATATCCTCTACCTTGAACGGCACAATGGCCTCTCTTGCAGTACTCTCCGTCTGCTCGTGCAATGCCGGAATAATCGTAGCCAGTATCTCGGCATCACTCTCCTCAAGCTGTTTCTTGACCTCTGTGCTGAACGAATAGATTATGCTGCCGTTCTTGATGCGCATCATATTGATATAGGCATACTTTGAGTCGGACAGTATCGAGAATACGTCCACGTCGCGCACATTGGTGTTGACAACCGTCGACTTGTATTGGTACTCCTCAAGCAGGCGAATCTTGCGCCTCATCACCTCGGCCTCCTCAAAACGCAGTTGGTCGGCAAGTTCCATCATCTCTTTCTTCATTGCCTCGAGTATCTCGCCAAAGTCGCCACGCAGAATCTTGCGTATACGGCTGAAGGTCTCGCGGTATTCCTCGTAGCTTTCCACGCCCACGCAAGGTGCCTTGCATAGGCCTATCTGATGGTTCATACAAGGGCGGTCGCCGCCAACAACCACTTGGCGCTCAGCGTCCCAGCGCAGCTTCTTCTTGCAATTGCGATAGCAGAAAAGCTTGCGTATAATGTCTTGTAGTTCACGCAGTATGCGCTGGTTGGGATAAGGCCCGAAGAACTGCCCTTTGATGCGCGAGCGATCACGCGTGAAGAGCAGCTGCGGATAGTCCTCGTCGGTGATGCAGAGGTAGGGATAGGTCTTGTCGTCCTTCAGCATACTGTTGTAGCGCGGTTGATACTGCTTTATGAGGTTGTTCTCAAGCAGCAGGGCGTCGACCTCCGATGCAACCACAGTGGTGCGCAGGTCATAGATGTGGCGCACCAGCATCTTTATCTTCGAGCTGTGGTCGTCATAGCGGTTGAAGTATGAACTGACTCGTCGCTGCAGGTTGCGTGCCTTGCCGACATAAATCACCGTACCCGACTCGTCAAGGTATTGGTATACTCCTGGCGTTTCGGGTATGGTCTTGAGCTTAAGCTTGATACGCCCAATGTTCTTGTTAATCGACTCGTCAATCAAAGGCTCAGAATCTTTCTATCTTCAGGTTCAGGCTCGTCACACCCTCAATCTCATATTTGTTGGTACGGTGTCTGAGACGGTAGGTGTAGTCGCCTTTCTTGTTGTATATCCTGTAGCGGTCGAGGGTGTCGCTCACCGTGCAGTATTGCCCAACGGTGCTGCCGCGCAGTGCACCCTTGCGGTCGCGGAGGCGAATGTTGGGTGTAAAGTTGTGCAACTCGGTGCTGTCTATATAGAAGTCGACCAACAGTGGCAATATGTCGCCCGTAATCATCGTCGTGTCATATCGCAGCGTGGCCGTAATGACATAGCCGTCGCTGGTATTGTCCACCTTGACGCTGTACATCTCGGGTTCAAAGCGCAGCCATTTGTTGTTGCTGAACTGATGCGTCTCGTCGACAAGCACTTTCTTGCCGCACGAGGCTAATGTCAATGTAACGGCAAGCAACAGAAACAGTTTTCTCATCACATTAATCTATATTCATTAATTATAAACCTCTATTCAAAAGCGCCTCCATTATCTGGATGGCGTTGGTGGCGGCTCCCTTGCGCAGATTGTCGGCCACCACCCACAGGTTCAGCGTCTTGGGCTGCGACAGGTCGCGGCGCACACGCCCCACAAACACCTCGTCGCGGTCCTCGCTCATCACTGGCATCGGATACTGCACACGCGACGGGTCGTCATAGAGCACCACTCCGGGAGTGGTGGCGATGATGCGGCGCACCTCGTCGATGTCGAACTCGTTGTCGAACTCCACGTTTACAGCCTCGCTGTGGCCGCCCACAACGGGCACACGGGCAACGGTGGCGGTCACGGCGATGCCGGGATCGCCCAGAATCTTGCGTGTCTCATCCACCAGTTTCTGCTCCTCGGTGGTATAGCCGTCGGCCTGGAAGTCGCCGCCGTGCGGAAACAGGTTGCGGAATATCTGGTAGGGATAGGCCTGACTGTGCGGTCCCATAGCGTCGAGCTGCGTAGGCACCTCACGGCCTTCCTTCACCACCTGCGCGGCGTGCCAAGCCTCCTCCTCCTGCAACTGACGGACAGCCTTGATGCCGGTGCCGGTGATAGACTGATAGGTGCTGATGACCAAGCGCTTGATGCGATACTGGCGGTGCAGGCCCGACAAGGCCAGCACCATCTGGATGGTGCTGCAGTTGGGGTTGGCAATGATGCGGTCGTCGGCGCGAACGGCATCGATATTGATTTCTGGAACCACAAGCGGCTTGTCGGCATCCTTGCGCCACGCCGACGAGTTGTCGATGACCGTGGTTCCGGCAGCGGCAAAGAGCGGCGCATACTGGCGCGATGCCGCAGCGCCTGCCGAGAAGATTGCAAAATCGGGACGCATAGCTATGGCGTCGTCTACCGACACCACCGTCAGTTCGCGGTCGGCGAAGGGTATGCGCTTGCCTACCGACTTGGGCGATGCGGCGGCCACAATCTCGTTGCCGGCAAAGCCTCGTTCAGCCAGCACCTTGAGCATCACACCGCCCACAAGTCCCGTAGCACCTACAACAGCTATTTTCATATTATACAATTGCTAACAATTCAACGGTGAAAATCAGTGCCGAATAAGGCGGTATCGACGCACCGGCGCCACGTTCGCCATAGCCGAGCTGATAAGGGATATAGAATTTGTATTTGGCTCCCACCTTCATCATCTGCACACCCTCGGTCCAGCCGGCAATCACCTGGCGCAAACCGAACTCGGCGGGCTGGTTGCGGCGGTAGGACGAGTCGAACACCGTGCCGTCTATCAGTGTGCCCTCATAGTGGCAGCGCACCGTGTCGTCGGCAGTGGGGCGCGGACCCGAGCCTTCGCTGAGTATCTCATACTGAAGTCCGCTGCGGGTGCAGAACACGCCCTCGCGTTTGGCGTTCTCGGCCAAAAACTGCTCGCCGGCTCCTTTGGCAGCCTTGCCCTTCTCGGCGGCCTCGGCCTGCTGCAGGGCCTCCATCTCGCTGAAGAAACGCTCCAGAATCTGATGAGCCTCCTCATTCGACATCTGGGGAGCCTTGCCCGTGAACAAATCACGGATTGCAGCGGCAAAATCGTCAATGTTCAGGCTTGTTTCAAGCCCCATATCAAGCAGTTGGTGGCCGATGTTGTGGCCAAGAGCATAGCTTAATTTGTCCATATTCAGTTATTTATTCGTGTTATACATACTATTTTACAATCTGCAAAAATAGCAAAATATTCGCATATAGCAAAACCTCTTTTTCAACAGCTTTGGTTCAACGTGCGACACCCCATCAATCCTAAAACACTTGTCGTAGCCATTGCCCTGAAAGGGCGAAGGATTACAAGCAGAGGTAGAGTACTGCTGAGCCCCTGCCTAAGCTTTTTAGCTATCTGAACGGCTGATGCGACACACCCCGGGCCTTTGTTTTCGTTCACCGCTCACAATTGGAACGGCTGATGCGACACACCCCGGCCTTCGTTTTTGTTCACCGCTTCGCTATCGGAACGGCCACTGGCAGTTCCTTCTCCCCTCTCCGAGAGGGGATGGCGCGGCAGCGATACATTGATAATCAAATTGACAATCAAAACGATGCGGCAGCCCATCCCCTCTCGGAGAGGGGTGGCCGAAGGCCGGGGTGTGTCGCACCGTCAAACATCGACAATCCGGGGTGTGTCGCACCGTCAAACATCGACAATCCGGGGTGTGTCGCACCATCAAGCCAAAGCAATACAATACAATCCGTCGTCCCGTCGGGGCTTTCCCTTTCAGTAAAAGAAACAGCAAGCAACCTCGAGAGGTTTAATCTCAATATCCCCACTCCGAGGCATCCGCTACCAAGAAGTCTTGCCAAACCCCGAAGGGGTTGACGCTCAATAACCGTGGGTGCGGAGCACCCGCGGGACACGGCACCGGACGATACAGCACGACCCTGAAAGGGTCGCCCAAAAAGAGTCAAATGCGCAGGCAGGTGGGGCACTCCTTCAGAGTGCCATTGCTACAGCATAGGCACCGCAGGTCGGAACGACCTGCGGTTATTGAGCGGTGACGCTTTCAGCGTCGTATATCCGTTCCTTCCGAGCAATCCGTGTTCAATAAAAAAATCGTTCAATTCGTGTTCAAAAAGCAACCCGTGTAATTCGCGTTCAAGAAACCGCCTCTTCCTCAGCCTTTCGAGGGACCAACTCCGGTCGTTGTACAATATATGTACAATAGTTGTACAATATTTGTACGTTTACAATTGTACAAGTATTGTACAAGTATTGTACAACTATTGTACAACGACCGGAGTTGGTACGGAGAAAAAGCGGTCCGGTTGCAGGGGGTGTATAACTTTTTTTTGCCGTTTTATGAGATTTTTGTACTTTTGCAAAAAATATAAACACCACGATTATGAAGAAAATAATGATGCTGCTTGCTATGGCGGCGGTGACAATCAGCGCGTTGGCTGATGAGGGTATGTGGATTCCTATGCTGCTGGGCCGCAACGAGGCCGATATGCAGAAGGCTGGAATGCGCATTACGGCAAAGGACATTTACGATATAAACAATGCCTGCCTCAAGGATGCAGTGCTGCTTTTCAACCAGGGCTGCACGGGCGAGTATGTGAGCGGCGAGGGCCTTTTCCTCACCAACCACCACTGCGGCTACTCGTACATCACGATGCACAGTACCGTGGAGCACGACTATCTGACCCGCGGATTCTGGGCTATGAGCCGCGAAGAGGAGCTGCCCTGCCCGGGACTTACGGCAACGCGACTGGTGAGGATGGAGGATGTCACGGCGCAGGTGCTCGACGGCGTTACGGCCGAGACCAGCGAGGCTGAACGCAGCTCCATCATTGATAAGAACATTAAGGCCATCACCAAGCGTGTCGAGGCGGGTACGCACTATAAGGCTGTCATCAAGCCTTTCTACTATGGCAACCAGTATTTTATGTATATCAACGAGGTGTTCACCGACGTCCGCTTGGTGGGTGCCCCGCCGTCGAATATCGGTAAGTTCGGTGGCGATACCGACAACTGGATGTGGCCCCGTCACACAGGCGACTTCTCGATGTTCCGTGTCTATGCTGGCGCCGACAACAAGCCGGCCAACTACTCAAAGAGTAACCGCCCGTACAAGCCGCTGAAGCACCTTGAAATCTCGCTCGACGGCGTGCAGGAGGGCGACTTCACCTTTGTGTTCGGCTATCCGGGCACTACGCAGCGCTATGTGACCAGCGACGCTGTGGAGCTGGCTGCCAACGTGGAGAATCCCATCCGCATCGACCTGCGCACCATACGCCTGAAACACTACAAGGACGCTATGGAAAAGAGTCCTGCCCAGAGACTTAAATATGCATCGAAGGTGGCCAGCGTTGCCAACGCCTGGAAGAAGTGGCAGGGTGAGACACAGGGCATCAACCGTATGAACGCCGTTGAGAAGAAGAGAAACTATGAGGAGCGCTACCAGAAGTGGGCTGCCGACAAGCCGCAGTATTACAATGTTCTGCCGCAGCTGCACGAGGCTTACAACACGCTGCGCCCGATTGAGGTTGAGCTGATATACTACAGCGAGGGCGTGCGTGCCAGCGATTTTATGCAGCGTGCCCAGAAATACAGTCAGTTGGCAGACGAGACCGATGACTTGAAAATCATCGGTGTGGTAAACCGCCTGAAAGACGACAACAAGAAGTATTTCGCTGACTTTGAGCAGCACTCAGTGGTGGATCGCGCCATCTTTATCGAGACGTTCCTCTATCTGTGGGAAGCCGGCCACGCCCCCTATCTCAACGAGAAGGCTCCGACGAAGGCCGCCGTTGAGCAGAAGCTGGGCAAGATATATGATGAATCGCTGCTGAACAACAGCAAGAAACTGGCTTCGTTCCTTGACGACTACACCGAGAAATCGGTCAAGAAACTGAAGAAAGACCCCGCCTTGGTGTTGTTCGAAAAGGCTTACGCCCAGGCATACGACCCGCAGAATATAGCCAAATACAAGAGCACTTACCAGGATATTCAGCGCCTGATGCGCTTCTATGTCAAGGGTATGATGGAGATGCAGCCCGACGTCAATTTCTTCCCCGACGCCAACCTCACTCTCCGTGTGGCTTACGGCCATATTCAGGGCTTCAACTCGTTCGATGGTGCCCGCTACGAGGCGTTCAGCGACCTCAAGGGCATTATGGACAAGGAGAATCCGAATATCTACGACTATGTGGTCGAAGACAAGCTCAAGGAGCTCTACGCCTTGAAGGACTATGGTCGCTACGGCATAGTCGAGGAAATCAATGACTCGACCGTCACCGAGACACCCGACGGTATGATTATTCGTCGCACGCACAAGGTCAACAAGCATATGCCTGTATGCTTCATCGCCACCAACCACACTACCGGCGGCAACAGCGGCAGCCCTGTGCTCAATGCCGACGGACGCCTGATAGGTATCAACTTCGACCGCTGCTGGGAGGGCACGATGAGCGACCTGCTGTTCGACCCCGAATATTGCCGCAACATCTGTCTTGACATACGCTACTGCCTCTTCATCATCGACAAGTACGCCGAAGCAGGCCATCTCATCAACGAGATGACGCTGGTTGGCGGCCCGAAACAATGACGATTGCCGGCAAACTGTACCTCATTGTCTAATTGAATGAACTATGGGACTGTTCAGTTTTTTGTTCCGAAAGAAAACAGAAGAGAAGGAGGATGCGTCGATGAAATACCTGATAGTAGGGCTTGGCAATGTGGGCGCCGAATACGAGGACACACGCCATAACAGCGGCTTTATGGTTCTGGACCGGCTGCTGAAGGCCTGTAGCCGCGAGGGTGGCGAGAAGCCTGCATACGTGCTGGACCGCCACGCCTACCGCGCGGAGGTGCGCTTGAAGGGCCGCACGCTGGTGCTGATACGCCCCACAACCTATATGAACCTGAGCGGCAAGGCTGTGCAGTACTGGCTGCAGAAGGAGAAAGTGGACATCGGGAACCTGCTGGTCATTGTCGACGACATTGCCTTGCCCGTGGGCAAGATAAGGATGAAGAAGCAGGGCTCGCACGGCGGCCACAACGGGCTGGCTAACATTGAGGAGTTGATACATACGGCCAACTATTGCCGTCTGCGCATCGGCGTGGGCAACGACTTCGGACAGGGACACCAGATAGACTATGTGCTGGGGCGTTTCAGCGAGGAGGAACAGGCCCAGCTCGAGCCCGCACTCGACAAGGCTGTGGAGGCTGTCAAGGCCTTTGCCACCCTCGGCCCCGACAGGGCTATGAATATGTACAACTGATGGGTTATGGCAAGTCTGGTTTTTGATATCGGCAACACCCGCACCAAGGCGGCAGTTATGTCTGGCGGCGAGGTGCTGGAGGTGCTTGTGACCGACTGCCTGGAGCAGATAGACATAGAACGGTTGTGCCGCAAGTATGCTGTGGACAGGGCTATTGCATCGGTGGTGGGTGCGACGCCCGATTTCGAACGTTTGCTGCCTAAGCCCCTGTTTGAGCACTTCCACCTGCTCAGCTACAGGTCAAAACTGCCGATAAAGATTGACTATGAGACGCCTCATACGCTGGGAATGGACCGCGTGGCGGCTGTGGTCGGTGCCCGCGAGCTTTGCGGCGGCGGCCCTTTGGTGGTTGTCGATGCCGGAAGCTGCATAACGATAGACCTTTTGGACGATGCCGACTGCTACAGAGGCGGAGCAATCTTGCCCGGCATCGCAATGCGCTTCAAGGCTATGCACGAATACACCGCTGCCTTGCCGTTGGTGACCCTCACGCCGGCCGAAAGGGAAGGCGAAGAGAAGACACCGCTGACAGGACGCACGACAAGGGCCTCGATGGTGTCGGGTGTATGCAATGCGGCAGTGTTTGAAATTCAGGGCTTTGTCAAGCAATATGAGGGTGAGTTTCCAAATGTTAAAGTTTTTTTAACAGGCGGAGATGCAGTTTTTTTTGCAAAACGATTATTTTTTCCGAACTTTGCAACTCCGAGCCTAATGTATATCGGGCTTGAAAGTATACTGAATATGAATGTTTTAAGCTGAAAAACAGTGGTGTTTTATAATAAAAATTCTTGTAAAAAGGGCATAATGCTGTTCGTTGTGGCGGCGCTGGCATTGTCGCAGGCGTTGGCACAGAACGGTCTCAACTCGCCCTATTCGCAGTATGGCATCGGCTTCAACAATATGCCGTACAATATGCCGTCGGCGTCGATGATTGGTGGTGTCACCGCCACGCGCTCGGCGATGAATATGATCAATCCCTTCAATCCTGCGTCGTATGCGGCTATTGGCAAGGAGACGCTGGTGTTCGATATGGGTCTGTCGATAGATATGACCACGCTGAGAGGCAACGGCGGCTCGCAGTTCGACGCCGACGGCAATGTGGGCTATCTCGCTATCGGATTCCCGCTGACCAAATGGTGGAAGACGGCGTTGGGCGTGATGCCTATGACAGATGTCAACTACCAGTCGGTCGTGACCAGCGCCATCAACCCCGGTGGCGAGGTGAAGACTAAATATGAGGGCAACGGCGGCGTGTCGCAGCTCTTCTGGGGCCACGCTTTCAACGTCTTGAACGGCAGTGACGACAAGAAGCCGCAGCTGCGCGCCGGTTTCAACATCGACTATCTGTACGGTAGTCTTACCCGTGCCGTCACCTACGACTTTACGGCCAACGACACTACCTATATGATGGACAGCCGTAGGCAGAAGGACACCTATGTCAAGAACGTACTGTTCGACCTGGGCCTCCAGTACGAGCAGCCGGTGGGCGAGAAGTATCGTTTGGGCGCCGGTATCACGGTCAAGCCTCACAGGAATATGAAAGTGAAAGACAATGCGCTGGTCTATACCTTCGTGACCAACGTCGCGTCGGAGTATATGCGTGACACTATCTTCCCGCTCGACGGGGGCGACAGTGAGTTTGAGAGCGACCTTGAGCAGCCTTTCACTACAAATATCGGCTTGTCGTTCCAGCGCAACGACAAGTGGCTTGTGGCCTTGGATGCTACCTTTGCTCCCTGGAGCGGGTTGAAGTATACCGAAAACAGCACTTTCTCCATTTTCGGCCAGAGCCCGATACGCTACAGCACCAACCAGCGCTGGGCGCTAGGACTGCAGCTGCTTGGCGACAAGAATGCGGCAAGCTATCTTCGCCGTGTCACCTTCTCGATGGGTGCCCATTACGAGCTGGGCCGTCTGCAGATGGATCGTCCCGACGGACAGTACCGGCTGGATGAGTGGGGCGTCGGCGCCGGTGTCACGCTGCCGATGCGCAAAGGCCGCTCGGTCATCAACATATCGGCTGCCTACTCTTCGTTCGGCACCGAATCCCTCTTGCGCCGCGATGCCTTCACCATCGGCATATCGGTGGGCAGCTGCGAGAGTTGGTTTGTAAAACGCAAGTTCAACTAAAAGGTTAAAAAAACATAAAAGCACAATAGACAAGTCTGCCGATAGACTAAAGGTTAAAAAGAGTGCAACAATTGCCAGAAAACAAATAAACAAAAAATAACATTCAGAGAGATGAAAACGATCAAAATTCTAACGCTTGGGTTTGTGATGGCCGCATCGGTACTTACGGCTTCCGCCCAGTTCAAGAACACTGAAGACAGCATTTGCAAGACCAACCGCTTCCTCTATCAGGAGGCTTTCAAATCCAAACAATACCAAGATGCCTACGAGCCTTGGAAGATAGCAGTCGCTACCTGCCCCAAGAGCACAAAGAACCTCTACATCCAGGGTGCCACCCTCCTCAAGAACCTCTTTGCTCAGGAGAAGGATGCAAAGCGCCGCAGCGAGCTGCTTGACGAGCTGATGAATATGTACGACCTGCGCATTGCCAACTATGGCGAGGCTCCGATGGTCACAGCTCGCAAGGCTTACGACCTTGAGCAGCTTGGCGGTAACGCACGTCTGAAGGACTACTATGAACTCTATGCCGAAGCAATGCGCCTTGGTGCCGACCAGCTGGAGCTTGCTTTCATAGAGCGCTACTTCGACGCCACAGTGAAGTATGTCACCTCAGGCGGTGCTGACACAACCCTTATCATCGACAACTACGACATAGCCAGCGATGCTATCGAAGGCCTGCTTGCCAAAGAGACCGACAGCGCCAAGAAGGCTGAGCTCTATGGTGTCATCGCTCACATCGAAAACCGCTTCTCGCCCTTCGCCTCGTGCGAGGAACTGGTGAAGATCTACACCAAGAAATTCCAAGCTACACCCGACGACCTGACGCTGCTCAAGAAGATCACCACCATCCTGCGTAAGAAAAAATGTATGGACACCGAACTCTTCTTCGCTGCCACCGAGAAGCTCCACTCCCTTGAACCTACAGCATCCACTGCCTACCTGATGGCCCAGATGTGCTACCAGAAGGACAAGTTCGGCGATGCCGCCAAGTATATCAACGACGCCATCAAAGACGCCGAGGACAAGGACAAATACAATATGTACATCCTGCAGGGCCTCTGCTACACCAACACCAACAGCTACTCTGCCGCCCGTGCTTCCTATAACAAGGCTGCTGAAATGGAGCCCTCCAAGGGTGAGCCCTACCGCCTCATAGCACAGCTCTACGTCAAAGGCGCCAAGGCTATCAGCGACGGTATGGGTGGCCGCTCGGCATACTGGGCCGCTGTCGACGCCGCACGCAAGGCTCTGAGCGTCGATGATTCGCCCGAGAACGTCGAGGCTGCCAACCGCCTCATCAGCACTTACTCAGGCCACTACCCGAAGCAGGACGAGGCCTTTATGCTCGACCTCATCGACGGCAATAGTTACACAGTGCCCGGCTGGATTGGCGTGAGCACAACAATCAGAACCAGAAAATAAACAGTGGCGCTGCTGAACGACAAGTGATGTCATTCAACAATCACAGCCACATCAACAAAGGCAGGAGGCGTGCTACAAACACGCTTCCTTGCTTTGTCTTGGTATGCCTCGTTGCCTTGTGTTCGTGTCGCAACGATATAGAAAAGGCACGCTTCTTCGACCCCAAGGACCTGCCCCAGCAGTCGCTCGACAGCGTTCGTGTCATCCGCAGTCTTAACGGCAAGAAGCAGATGCTGATGACCGCGCCGCAAGTGACAATCTACGACAAGCCAGAGAAGAAGACCGTCTATCCGCAAGGCATAAAGATGCAGATATTCGACGGCGGAAAGCGCTGCGCAGCCTCCATAAGGGCCGACTACGCCTACTCGCTCGACGAGAAGAAGATAGTGGAGGTGCGCCGCAACGTGGTTGTTATTGACTACCGCTCGGGCGACACATCCTACCTTAACAGTCTGGTATGGAACTCGGCCGAGCACCGCATTTTCTCAGACGACACAGTCAAGTCCGTCAACGGCAAGCGCATCACTTACGGTGACGGCTTCGAAAGCGACGACGAATTCACCACTCCCCGCATCGTACGCCAGCGGGGAACAATGACCATAGAGGAATGAACAGACCCACACGCAAACAATGGCAAGGATATGCAGTGCTCTGTCTGGCGCTGGCTTTGGCGTTGCTTGCCGTTGTGCTGTGGCCAAAGATGGAGAAGGCTCCCGAGCCCACCGCCCATTCGCCCCTCAAGGAAGCCGTAGCCCGCTATGGCGACGAGATGGCCCAGGAGCGTGCTCTGAGCCAGCATACACGCTATGTGTCAGTGTCTAACGACAGCCTCTTCCGTGCCGACAAAGATCACAAGCCCGCTGCCGCCCCAAAGCGCAGCGATGCCTTCGTCGTCGAGCTCAACAGTGCCGACACTGCCCAACTGCGGTGCCTGTACGGTATCGGCCCCGTTTTCGCCGCACGCATAGTCAAGTATCGCCAGCTGCTTGGCGGCTTTGTGCGCAAGGAACAGCTGCTTGAGGTCTACGGGATGGACGAGGAACGCTATGCAGGCATCGCGGCCAATATAGTCCTCGACACCGCGTCCGTGACCAAGCTCAGGGTCAACGACCTCTCCATTGCCGAGTTGAAGCGCCATCCCTACCTCGACTATTATCAGGCCAAGGCCATCGTCGACTTCCGCAATGGCGGCAGACGCTACCGCTCTATGGACGACCTGCGCTTGGTGAGCCTTATCGACGACGAAACCGCAACAAAATTACAAGGATATATACAATTTAATTAAGCAAACAGCGTTTAATAATACATCATACAAAACAGAAACCAATATGAAGTTCAATACCAGTCAGATAGCAGCAATGCTCGGTGGAAATGTAGAGGGCGATGCCAATGCCGAGGTGTGGAAGCTGTGCAAAATCGAAGAGGGAGAGGCCGGCGGTCTCTCGTTCCTGGCCAACAGCAAGTATACCAACTATATATACGACACCAATGCCACCGCAGTGATAGTGAGCAACGACTTCCAGCCCGAGCATCCTGTCAAGGCGACTATGATTCGTGTCGCCGACCCCTATCTGGCCTTTGCCAACCTGCTGAAGAAGTATAACGAGATGCAGCTCGACAAGCGCGGCGTCGACCCGCAGGCCTACATCTCGCCCAGCGCCACCATAGGCAAGGACTGCTACATAGGCCCCTTCGCCTTCATCGGCGAGAACGTCCACATCGGCGACGGTGCCAAGATATATCCCCAGACCTATGTCGGCGACAACTCCTCTATAGGTGCAGGCACGACCCTCTTTGCCGGTGTGCGCATCTATCAGAACATCGTTGTCGGAGCCCGCTGCATCCTCCATTCGGGTGTCGTGGTAGGCGCCGACGGCTTTGGCTTTGCACCCACCGAGGACGGCAGCTACCAGAAGATTGACCAGATAGGCAACGTGGTGATAGAGGACGACGTCGAGATTGGTGCCAACACCACCATCGACCGTGCCACCCTTGGCTCCACGATAATCCACAAGGGCGTCAAGCTCGACAATCTGTGCCAGATAGCTCACAATGTCGTCGTAGGCGAAAGCACAGTGATGGCTGCGCAGAGCGCCATCGCCGGCTCAGGCAAAGTGGGCAGCCACTGCATAATTGCAGGTCAGGTGGGCATTGTAGGCCATATCGAGGTGGGCAACAACGTGACCATTGCCGCCCAGTCGGGTGTCACTCGCAGTTTCCCCGACAATATGACCATACTCGGCTCTCCGGCCACCGATGCTGTCAAGCAGCGCAAGACCTATATCTACGAGCGTAACCTTGAGAAACTTTTCAACCGCGTCGACGAGCTGGAGAAGGAGCTTGCCAGACTCAAAGGCTGATTAAAGCGAACAAGGCATTAGACACACTTTGATGAAACCTTCAGGCACACTTAAATTCTTTGCGGCTGTCGTCGCTGCTCTGGCTCTGCTATGCATCGTCTTCCCCAAGGACGGCATTGCCCTGGGCAGCGTCACACTGCGTTTCCCCACACTCCACAAGGTGCTTGTGCGCGAGAAAGAGAAGAGTATGGACCAGCTGCTGGTAAAGCGTGTGGAGCGCGATTTGACGGGTGCGCGCGACTCTATCGAGGCGTGCCGCAGCCAACTTTTCGAGGGACAGACGCGCATCTGGCTGCCCAACGACAATATCGGCTGCTTCGACAAGTTCTTTGCAAGCATCGAAAACGCCGTCAGCCATAAACGCATAGTCCGTGTGCTCCACTATGGCGACTCGCAGATAGAGCAGGACCGCATCAGCTGCCGTCTGCGCGAGCGCCTGCAGATTGCCTTTGGCGGCGGCGGCCCCGGAATGCTGCCCCTGCGACAGCCGGTGCCCACCATCACCTTCAACCAGTCGGCCTCGGGCTCCCTTATAGGTCAGTCTACCTATGGCGACAGCACCTTTGTCCGTGCCAACGGCAACTACGGTCCGATGCTGCGCAGCTGGCGCGTCACGGGCGGCGCCACCCTGTCGCTCTACGCCTCCAATGGCAAGTATGCCTCCGAACAGGCAGGTAAGTTCAGCACCCTACGCGTACTCTTCAACAACCGCCCGGGCCCGCTCAGCGTGACTATGCACAACCGCAAAGGCCCCGGCCAGTATTCGCAGAGCGTCGACAAGCCCGGCGTGGGTATGATAGCCTGGCAGATGGATACCGTCACCTCGTCGGCCTCGCTCACCTTCAAGGGCACTGCCGACATCTACGGCATTATGGTCGACAACGGCTATGGAGTGGCCGTCGACAACATCGCTATGCGTGGCGTGTCGGGCCACCAGTTCAAGCAGGCCAACTTCGACCAGCTGGCTGAAGCCTACCGCCTGATGGACGTGGGAATGATTATTATGGAGTTTGGCGGCAACTCGGTGCCCTACCTGCGCAACGAGAAGTCCATCGACAACTATTGCGAGAAGCTCGGCGAGCAGATAGACTTTGTACGCCGTGCCTGCCCCGAGGCGGCAATCCTTTTCATCGGTCCCTCCGATATGAGTACCAAGGTCGGCGGCCATCTGGCCACCTATCCGATGCTGCCCACCGTGGTCGAGCGGCTGCGCGATATGGCCAACGCCCACGGCGCCGCCTATTGGAGCATATACGACGCTATGGGAGGCTACAACTCGATGATAACCTGGGTCAAGAACGGCTATGCAGGCTCAGACTACATTCACTTCACCCACAAGGGCGCCCGCATAATGGGCGACTACCTCAGCGACGCGCTGATGAATATGTACGACCTCTACAAAATCCGGCGCCAGCTGTCGCCCAAGCAGTTCGACCGGATATGGAACAGCAAACAAACCTTGTAACCAACAACATACACAGGACAATGCACCCGAAACAGACAGCATACAACCTCGTTTCAACGTCATTCCAACACGGTACCAACACCGCTCGTTGTCCAGTCGTTGTCCAGTTGTTGTCCAGTTGTTGTCCAGTCATTGACTGGACAACAACTGGACAACAACTGGACAACGACTGGACAACGAGCGGTGTTGGTAGGGTGAAAACAGCGTCCTGTGGCGGCGGTTTTATTTACGAATCATTTAAACTACAAAAAGCTAATGCGAACTTCCACTATCGATAAGGTATTAATGTTTTTTGTCGGCTGCTGCCTCTTTATGGGTTGCGGCAATGCGCAGGAGTCGGGCCTTGCGACCCAGATCTGCGTCGACGACAGCCTGATGTTTGTGCCTATAGACACTTCCTATTCGTTCATCAAGTACGACTCCAGCCACCTTCTGCAATATGGCGACAGCGCGCAGATGCGTCGCTTTGCCGAGAAGTGGTACAGTGTGCTCACGACAGGGCAGGGGAGAGTGAACATAATGCATATCGGTGCTTCGCACGTGCAGGGCGGCACATTTCCCCACCGTATGCGTCTCAACTTCCTGCGGCCCTTGCAGTCGGCGGTTAGCGGGCGCGGTATGGTGTTCCCCTATTCGGCGGCGCTCAAGTGCAACAATCCCTACGACTACAAGGTGTCGCGTTCGCGCCCTTTGGTGCTGACGCGCTGCGTCTACAAGGAGCCTGAGGTGGGGTTGGGGCTGTGCGGCATTGCCGTCACCGCTGCCGACGAGCCTGCCGACATTGGCGTGATGCTGAACGAGCCTGAACTGGACTTCGCCACCGACCGCATAGTGGTCCTCGGCGTGGCGCGCGGAGGCGTGGTGCCGCTGGTGACGCTGCGTGACGACGACGGCGACACGGTGGTTGTCAAGCCGGCCGAGTGCGACACGCTGATGCGCCGCTACAGTTTCGAGCTGCCGCAGGTGGTCGATTCGTTCCACGTCGTTCTGCCGTGCACCGTCGGCCAGTCGTTTGCCCTGACGGGCATCTACCTCGACAACGGCCTGTCCGGAGTTTCCTACCATTCCATTGGTGTCAACGGAGCCACGGTGAGCGACTACTTGGCCAAGTGCCCCTACCTTACGCAAGACTTGGAGCTGATCAAGCCCGACCTCGTCATCTTCGGCATAGGCATCAACGATGCCTCAGGAACCAATTTCGACACGGTAGTGTTCCAGCGCCGCTATGTGCAGCTGTGCGACTCGATACGCAAGGTGAACCCCGATTGCGCCTTTGTCTTCGTGACCAACAGCGACAGCTTCAGGCGTGTGAAACGCCATTATACGGTCAATCCCAACGGCGAACTTGCACGCGAGGCCTTCCTTCGCATCGCGCAGAAGACCGGCGGTGCCGTGTGGGACCAGTTTACGGTGATGGGTGGCCTGAACTCGATGGACCAGTGGTATTCGAGCGACCTGGCGCAGCGTGACCGCATCCACTTCACGCGCAAGGGCTATGCAATGCTGGGCGACTTGCTGAGCAACGCCATTTTCGAGGCCGTGCTGCACTTCAAGCCCGCCAAGGTTAAGAATGCTGCCGGCGACAAGGCTGACGTACAGGGCGACAAACACCTTTACAAGAAACACAAGAAATCAAAGTCGGACAAACAGGATAACCGCAAGGAAGATGAGAGACCTAATTTCATTTCTTATTGACCTCTTCTCATTCGACAAGGAGCATCCGCTCCTGTTCACCCAGTTCAACTTCTGGGCCTTCTTCCTGCTTGTCTTCGCGGGCTTCTGCCTCATTCAGCGCTCGTGCCGGAAAGGGCGGCTTGCCGGCAAGGACAACAAGCTGACGTTCCGCAACGGATACCTTTTCATCGTCAGCCTGTTCTTCTACTTCAAGACGTCGGGACTCTTTGTGCTGCTGCTGGTCTTCTCTACGTTTCTGGGCTACTATCTGGGCATCTGGATGGACAAGCAGCAGGAGCGCGACGGCTGGCGGCGCAAGGCACTGATGATTACCGGCGTGGTCATCAATCTGCTGGTGCTCTTCTACTTCAAGTATGCCTACTTCTTCACTGACATACACAACAACATCTTCCACACTGACCATCAGGTGGTCAACCACCTTGCGCAGTTTGCCAACCACTTCACCAAGACGCCCCGCTTCGATGCCTCGAAGATACTGCTGCCGGTGGGCATCTCGTTCTTTACTTTCCAGAATATCAGCTATATCGTGGATGTGTACAAGAACAAGATAATGCACGCGGGCAACATACTGGATTTTGGCTTCTACACCACCTTCTTCCCGCAGCTTGTGGCCGGACCTATAGTGCGTGCCGACCAGTTTATCCCGCAGCTATACAAGCCTTACTTCCTTGGTCGCAGGCAGTTCGGCATCGCGGTGTTCTGGATTGTCAATGGCTTGATGAAGAAGATTATACTGAGCGACTATCTGGCGGTGAACTTTGTTGACCGCGTGTTCGACAATCCTATGCTCTTCACGGGGTTCGAGAACCTGTCGGCGCTCTTCATCTATTCGCTGCAGGTCTATGCCGACTTCTCGGGCTACACCGACATAGCCATCGGCGTGGCGATGCTGATGGGCTTCTACCTGCCCAAGAACTTCAACTCGCCTTACAAGGCTACCAACCCCGCCGGCTTCTGGAAACGGTGGCATATGTCGCTGTCCAACTGGCTGAAGGATTACCTCTACATACCCCTTGGCGGCAACCGCCGTGCAACGGCAGCCTCCTACATCATCTTGGGCGGTATGCTTATAGTGGTGGCTCTGATGGCGCAGACGGCCTGGGTGACGCTTGTCGTGACGACAGTCATAGGCATCCTTGTCGCCGTATACTTCATTTTCCCGCGCCATCGCCGTGAGTTCCGCACCAACGTCAACAATATGGACACGATGCTGCTTGGCGGTATGTGGCACGGCGCCAGCTTCAACTTCATCACGTGGGGTGGCCTCAACGGTATGGGCATCCTCATCTACAAGTGGTGGAAGAAGCAGGGTCCGCGTGCGCGTGTGGTCGCTACCGAGGCGCTATTTGCCCTGTTCCTGCTTGCCGACATCTTGTGGCCGTCGCCGGCCCTGAACCTCGGCGCCGTGTGGACGGGCATCATCGCCGTGGGCACCGCCCTGCGCTACCTTCTGGTCAACCCCTTGTGCGACAGATTCAAAATTCAAAATTCAAAATTCAAAATTGAAAAGGTGTGGAACATATTCCTTACCTTTGTGTTCATCACCTTCACGCGTCTTTTCTTCCGCAGCGGCTCCAACCTCGACCCCGCCGAGGCCAACCAAGTGGCCTGGAACACGGCCAAGTCGATGGTGAACCGCATAGGCAGCCCCTGGCAGACGGATGTCATACCCGACATTATCGCCACATACGGCAACGTGTTCATAGTCTTTGTCATAGGTATGGTCATCCACTGGCTGCCCGAGCGCCTGAAACGCCGCTACCGTCTCGCCTTTGCAACGCTGCCGCTATGGGCTATGGGCATCGTCGTTGTGGCAGCCATATTCGTTGTCTATCAGTTCATAACTGCCGACCTTCAGCCCTTCATTTACTTCCAGTTCTAAGACGTAGCAGCACCACCCTCGGGAACGGTCGGATTACACCCATATTCTTAAAAAATGTTAAAAATGAGGGTGTGATGTAACATTTTGGCCAAAAAATGGCTCTATTATAGTAGAGGGACAATATTGTCGAAATGATGAGGGACCTTTTGAATATATATGGTCGCTTTGACGCGCTATGGAGCAAATACCGCAAATGGGTGTGGTATTGGTGCTATACGTATGCGCGTGGCGATGTGGATATCGCCGGCGATTTCTCGCAGGAGGTGGCCATAGCCATTATGGGCAATATCACCAGCCTCAATATCGACGCCAGTGCACGAGCGGAGTTTGTATGGGTCAGAAAGATTACGCGCACCACGCTCGGCCGTCACAGTCGCAGTGCCAAGATAGAACTGACGCGGCTGACGGAAGAACTGGAAAGGACCATTGCCGAAGAGAACAACGAGGCTGCCGAGAGGGTCAAAGAGCTGATGGCATACCTGCCTGACAAGGACCGGCAGTTCCTGCAGATGTATTTAGATGGCTATTCCTATAGCGATATTGCTGCCAAATGCGAGATGTCCAACGGCGCAGTGAGGCAGAATTTCTTCCGCATCAAACAGAAAATAAAAGATATAGACATAAAAATCAATGAACAATGAAAGGCAAGAACAAAATCGGTTACATAGACCTGCTTGACAGGAGCGACAACCCGTCGGGGACTGTCACGGACGCCGTAGCCTGGGCCCAGAAGGACTACAGGTGGTGGACGCGTCTGTTCCGGTGCGCGGTGGTGGTATTGTCTGTGGCGGCGTGGATGGTGACTGTTGCCGTTTCATACAGGGTGATACCCGACAGAAACTACAATTACATCAGTGCAAGCGCAAATAATACACGCCAAGAGGTATATCAAAACGTACAAAAGTTATTTGGAAGATGAAGAACTGGAGACTTAAGTTTTTGGTTGTATCGGTGGCCTGTGTGCTCGCTGTTGTGGCAGTCAAATACCTGCCCGCTCTGCTGTGTGGAGGCGGAGAAAGCGAAGTCTACCACCGTTATGAGCATCGTGACGACCTCAAAGTGGGCTTTGTCAAAGACTATCGCATCGACGACAGCACCACCGTCGACGTCACCACCCTCACGGCCAAGGATTCAGCCGGATGGGAAGCATTGCTTCGAGAGATGAATATTAAGGAAGGAACAATCAGAAAACAAACTGAAGCAGTTAAATCAGGAAAAACAGCATTGACAGAATACTATTGTATGAACAACCATCCGGAACAAAGAATCAAAGTAAAAGAGTGTTCTGATTTTGATTTAGTCATATATTCATTCAATGAATACGTAACCTATATTTTTGATGTAAACACAATAGAACAGGGCAGACGTATACAAGCTCACAAAAACAATGAAATATTAAAATAAAAAACTATGAGAGTAAAATTTAAATGTTTTGCATTGTTTGCAATGCTAAGTGTTTTGGCTGTCAGTTGCCAAAAGGAAAAAGTGATTGAACCTGTGGATGTTCAGATACAGCAATCTGTCACAATCCGTAATGTCACATACACGATAAATGGAGCCACAATGCACGCGACGATATGTGGCGAGCAGAACTGGCAAGACTTTGTTGATTGGTTGTTTGCGCTTGCGGAAGAAGGGCACCAGGTAAGCTTCCGCAACGACAGCATATATAACAATCAGCAGCATAGCAAAGATACTGTTGTTTATACGACCAAAGACAAAGACAAGGCAAACGCTTGGGCAGCAGAAATGTCAGAACTGGGATATGAGGTCTCAATAGATTATGATAGAAATACCGGCGTGTACACTTGTACAGCAACTAATTAGTGTTTTACAGCTTTGTTAAATTAATTTGATGTCACAAAGTGAAAAAACATGCATTTATATATTAGCCTGATGGCAGTAGGCTGTCAGAAAGAAACAATTGTTGAACCCAACACAGGGATGCAGTAAACAATTAGTGTACGCTTCGACCTTATAAACGTTAAATAAAGTTAAAAGGTGTTAAATTCGCCTACCGATGTCAGAAACGAGGTCAAAAAAGTATAATATATATAGTAGAGAAAAAATAAAATGTTAAAAAATAACCCCAAAATTCCACTTTTGCCGATTTGGTGAGAATATATATAATAGGAGGGAATGTGTTTAATGGGTAAATCTGTCCATTCGCATACCTCAAGTTATTAACCTTGGCCGGTACAGCTGCCGGCCAATAGAGAAGAAAGGGACAAAGACTATGTGCATATAAAAGCCTCGAGCATAAACCAGACGTGCCGATGCTGCGAGGCGATGACATTCGGGGCACACGGGCAAGGACGGAACCAAAAACATTTCACCAACATCCGTCCTGCCCTGCGGATGCCCTCGGCACGCAAAAGCGTTACCGACAATGGTAACGCTGGAAGATAAATAAAAGTATTTACCTTTAAAAAAGTAATAAACAATGAAAAAAACATTAATGATTTTATGCGGACTAATAATGAGTCTATCCGCATTTGCACAGTCAAGCGTTACAGTGAAACACCCTCATATGACAAGGGATGCCCAAAAAACCATAATCAAACAACGCCCTCTGTTTTTCCCTGCCACAATAACTTGCTCTAATTCCGTAGAAGAGTCCATAAATAAAGTTACTTTTATCTATTCAGATGGTAGTATGCAAGCCACAGAGGTGACATTGAATAACTATTATGTCAATGATATGTATGTAACAAAAGACTCCGTGTATTTTTGTGGGAAACAATTTAATCCACTAATGGGTATAATTGGAAGATTTGAAATAAATGAATTCTTTAACAATACAGGTGAAGCACATATAGATACCAACATTATTGCCGGAGATGTAAATCCGTTGTTGGTCGAGGAACTGACTCGCCTGGAGTATTATATAGATTATATGGAAAATAAACACTTATTATGCATTGGAACTTGTGAAGAGGATGGCTATCCTTGTTTGGTAGACTTATTGTTGCCTTTCAATACATACAAGGCAGGGTATGTGGATAGCAAACACGAAGTGTTTACAGACTTGAAGGTAGTAAGCAGTAACTATACAGATATGCCATATCTTGCAACGGTTGGATATGACTTGGAATATGGTAGATATCTAAACATAAGATTGTATAAAGCATATGATATATTCTCGTCAACAGGTCCCCAGGATTGGTGTCACGTATATTGTATGGGTGCGACTCCTGTACGTAAATGGCTTGAAGGAGGCGCTCTGATTGACAATGTCGATAATAACACTTTTTCCACTATTTCATACAGGTCAGGAAACGGGCAATTACCCAGGTTCGATTCTGTGTATTATTTGGCGTCATTTAGCAATGTCCATATAGGATTATTTGATATTAATTCAATAGCAAGCAATTCAGTATATGGATTAGTAGACAACTATGAGGTGGCGTTGGGAATTACGTATCGACGCGAAATGAGCCAGTTTGTATACAATTCATATAAAAAAACGTTCGTTTTTTTGCATAGATATAATGCTTCTCTGACAAGCTCATTACATAATGAGTATTGTGAAATTATAAAACCGTCATTATCAACATCAGGCTCATTCTTGGCATATACCAATCCTGGTACACTGCATTACGGTCTTAGTCTTTACAGGTCTGACAATAAATATATATTAAGTGGCCATAATATTAATGACCCCAGAACATTAATGTACCAGATGCACACATTTGGAACGCTTTCCGGATGTGCAGAGCCATTGGAATACAACTATGAACAGCAGAAGACAATAGAGTCTTATAATTTTAAAAGGAATTTCCAATATGGATTAAGAGAATGCGAATCAAAAGAACCTGTTGGAGAAATGGGACGTATACCAATTTACATAGAGTGTGAAAAATAGTATATATTTTAAAACTTTACCACTATGAAAAAAGCATTAATGATTTTAGCACTTTTGGCGACGGGTATGTGCGCCCGTGCGCAGGTCGACACGTTGTTCTTGGGCGATCGCGAGTCGACGTATTACTACTGGGACACCAACTGGTGGGATTATCCAGCTCTTAACAATTCAGTTGGCATAAACCTTTCCTGGACGGAACGTTCATTTGCCGGCTGTTCCAGATGCAAACCTGAATATGCCAGATATTGTTATGCGGATTCAAGTCTGCGCGTAATTGGTGTTGCTGCTGCAATGAGAATTTCCGTACAACATTTGGTATCGGATCCATTCAACCAGACCCCAGATGATGTGTACATAAACAGTATGTCCGAAGAATATTTTCGCCTGTACGAGGTTGACAGTGCCACCGACGAGATGGTACTGCTGGCTCAAGGACCTTGGAACAGCAAAATGCAGCCGCGTCATTATATGGTGAGCAATTTTGACAGATTGCTTCCTGCGGGAACGTATGATTATACTCCTGTTTATGAGGTGTATTTTGATTCTGTTGTGACGGTACACGACTCTTTTTATGTGTCGGTTACAGGCAACAACAACTATGATCGAAACTCTGACAGGGCATTTATTAAAATAATTACCGTTGGGCCTAATACAATGTATTTGTCGGATGTGACAGTGCCGTCCGAATGCCTTCCCGCCCCGAACCACTACCGTCGTAAATTACATTTATTCAACTATGCAAACCGCGATATTTATTACGAAATAACTGATACCCTTTGGCATACATTTGCGACATACTTCAATCGTGCTTCTGACACCATCAAACCAGGTATTTGGGATCGGTATATCTGCATCTTCCCCATCATCGACACGTCGCGCATCATACCGCCTCCTGCGTGTCATACGCCCAATGGCCTGACAACGGTATACGCCGAGGCGGGTGTGGCTACGCTGATGTGGTCGGGCGGCAACGCCGACCACTGGGAGCTGTCGCTGTGCGCCGACGGCTGCGAGCCCGAGGAAGGCAGCATCACGCAGTGGAGCAGCTTGTTGGCGACGCTGCAGGGGCTCGACACGGCACGGTGGTACGAAGCCCGCGTGCGGGCTGTGTGCAGCTACGACGACAGCATATACTATAGCGACTGGAGCGACAGCCTGCGCTTCTATATGCCGGGCAGCAACGGCGGCGGCGGCACCGACCCGACAGGGATAGAGACCACCGCCGACCGCTACACCTACGTTATGCCCAACCCGGCAAGCGACAGGGTGTCGGTGGCCTCGTCGTTCCGCATCGGCGAAGTGGAGCTCTACGACCTCAACGGCAAGAGCCATCTGCGCACCACCGTCGACGGCCTCTCCGCCGCCCTCGACATCTCGTCGCTGCCGGCCGGCACCTACATCGTCCGCATCACCACCTCGGCCGGCACCGCCTACAAGAAACTGGTAGTGAAATAGGACATACGGATTTTTGGTTGATAAAAAGCGTTGAGGCGGATGCAGGCATCCGCCTCAATTGTTTTGTCCGTTGGTATGTGTTTGACTTCACGGTGCGACACAACCCGACGCAACAGATTTATGTTTGGGTTCATAGTGCGACACACCCCGGCCTACGGCCACCCCTCTCCGAGAGGGGATGGCGCGGCAGCGATTTATTGATAATCAAAACGATGCGGCAGCCCATCCCCTCTCGGAGAGGGGTGCACGGAGTGCGGGGTGTGTCGCACTGTCAAGTATCTATATTCCCCGGGGGGTCGCACCATCAAACACCGACAATCCGAGGTGTGTCGCATTGTCAAATTAATTATCCGTCGAATCCGGTCAATCCGTGGTCCTTTTAAGGGGTCGCTACGCTCAAAATCTTAAGATAATCTTTTTCATAATTATTCAAATTTGCCACAACGAGGGCAAAGCCCTGCAGAAATGCCGTTTCTGCACAGTATCAACTTCGGTCGTTGTCCGATTGTTGTCCGCTCGTTGTCCGATTGTTGTCCGATTAATGAACGGACAACAATCGGACAACAATCGGACAACAATCGGACAACAAACGGACAACGAACGAAGATGGTCTTGTAACTTGCTGGTAATGAATGCTCGTTTTTCGGGTGAAAAACGGGGTGTCAATACGCTTGGGGTGCCGGACAAGAAGGTTTCAGTTGTCTATTTGCTGCGCTAAAAAAATATTTTTCAGCGTTTTTGCTTGCCGTATGAGTTTTTGTTTGTATCTTTGCAACCCCAAAAACAAATAAAAAAGAATAAAAATGAACGCAAACAGCTATAAATTAAACCCTAACAGACTTGTGGCCTTCCTGCAGAAGCCTGCAAGCCAGTTCACTCGCGATGATATGATGCGTGTCATCGAAGAGATGGAAATAGAGATGGTCAACTTCCGCTATATGGCTAACGACGGCCGTCTGAAGACGCTGAACTTTGTCATCAATGGCTACGACCATATCCGCGACGTCTTGACGTCGGGCGAGCGTGTCGACGGCTCGAGCCTGTTCCCCTTCCTCGAGGCCGGCAGCTCGGACCTCTATGTCATTCCGCGCTTCCGCACGGCATTCATCAACCCCTTTGCCGAGATACCGACGCTCGACATCCTGTGCAACTTCTACACCAAGGACGGCGAGCCCTTCGAGATGGCACCCGAGTATACGCTGCACAAGGCTGGCGAGGCTTTCCGCAAGGCTACCGACGGTATGGAGTTTGAGGTTATGGGCGAGTTGGAATACTATGCTATCGCTCCGAAGGAGGAGGACTATCTGCCCGCCGACCAGCGCGGCTACCACGAGTCGCGTCCTTTCTGCAAGTTCGAGGACTACCGCACCGAGGCTATGAAGCTTATTGCCGAGTGCGGCGGACTTATCAAATACGGCCACAGCGAGGTGGGCAACTTCACCGTGGGCGACACGATGTACGAGCAGAACGAGATTGAGTTCCTGCCGACCTATCTTGAGGATGCCGCCGACCAACTGGTCATTGCCAAATGGATTATGCGCTCACTGGCTTACCGCTACGGCATCACCGTCACCTTTGCTCCCAAAATCACTGTCGGCAAGGCCGGCAGCGGTATGCACATCCACACGCGTGTCAGCAAGGACGGCAAGAATATGTACATCGGCGAGAACGGCCTGAGCGAGATCGCCCACAAGACCATCGCCGGCATCCTGAGCCTTGCAGGTTCATTGACCGCTTTCGGCGACACCAACCCCACCAGCTACTTCCGTCTGGTGCCCCACCAGGAGGCTCCGACCAACATCTGCTGGGGCGACCGCAACCGCAGCGCTATGGTGCGCGTACCGCTTGGCTGGACCAAGGGCAGCGGCAATATGATGGCCCACTGCAACCCTCTGGAGTCGAAAGAGGAGGTGGACTTCAGCTACAAGCAGACTATCGAGCTTCGCACTCCCGACGGCAGCGCCAATGTCTACCTGCTGCTTGCTGGTATGACCGTAGCCGCCCGCCACGGCTTCGAGATGGAGAATGCCGTCCAGTACGCCAAGGACCGCTATGTCAGCGTCAATATCTTTGAACACGAGGATGTGCTGAAACGTCTCGATGTGCTGCCCGACAGCTGCGCCGCCAGTGCCGACATACTGGAGCGCGACCGCGCCGTCTATGAGGCTCAGGGTGTCTTTGCACCGCAGCTCATCGATGGTATCATCAAGGATTTGCGCTCGTTTAACGACCGCAACCTGCGTGCCGAGATAGGCAACGATCCCGAAAAGACCCTCGAACTGGTCAAGACTTTCATCCATTGCGGATAAGAAAGGAGTGAATAACACAATAATCATTCACTTCCTACGTTAACAGAATACATTATAAACCAATAAAAACAATACAATTATGAAGAAAATTCTCTATTTTGCTGTAATGGCATTGTTCCTGGCTGGTATGACGGCCTGCGAAAAGGACGAACCCGACAACAACGGTGGCAATGGCGGCAACGGCGGTGGCGGCGTTACCGGTGGCCCGCTGGTAGGCACCGAATGGGTGTATTCGGAAACCGAGACGGAAACGGAAGACGGTATGACTTATAGTTATGTCGTTGATGTGACCGTAAAATTCACTGCTGCCAGCAATGGTAAAATGGTCATTGATATGACCGGCTATGTCAACGGCACACAGGCATATTCCGATTCGGAGGAAGATCCGTTCACCTACACCTATGAAGGCACTGCAACCCAAGGCCGTGGAACTATGACGGGCACCGACGCGGAGGGCGAGTCCTCGACTATTCCGTTCACCATTGCAGGCAACGAGCTTACTATGACAGTCGTTGACGAGGACACTGGCGAGACTGAAACAAAAGTTTTCACCCGCAAATAATGGTTGTCAATTATAATGTTAAAAGCTCCGGCAGATGTCGGGGCTTTTTTTAGTGAAGCGATGGCATACAGACTTGACAATGAGCAGATAGGCTTTCCAGACCCGCGATTGTCGGAGAGCGACGGCTTCCTTGCCGTGGGCGGCACGTTGGAACCGCTGTGGCTGCTCAATGCCTACTATATGGGTATATTCCCGTGGTATGACGATGAGGACGGCGACCCCTACTGGTACTCGCTCGACCCGCGTATGGTGCTGAAACCGCAAGATTTCCGCCTGTCACGAAGCCTTGAGCGCACCATAAGGTCAAAACGTTTCGAGGTGCGCATCGACACCTGCTTCCGCGAGGTTATGGAGCGCTGCGCAGCCGTTGAGCGACCTGGCCAGACGGCAGGCAGCTGGATTAGCGGCAACTTTATCGAAGCCTACTGCCGCTTGCACGAAGATGGCTTTGCCCACTCGTTCGAGACCTTCCTTGACGGCAAGCTGGTCGGCGGACTCTATGGCGTGAGCCTGTGCGACTATTTCAGCGGTGAGTCGATGTTCCACACCGAGCGCGACGCCTCGAAGGTGGCCTTTGCAAGGATGGTTGACTTCGCCGCAGCCCACGGATTCCGCTTTATCGACGCACAGCAGCCCACAAACCATCTGGCCTCGCTGGGGGCCAAGCCTATGCCACGCGAGGAGTTCTTGTCGATGCTCGAAAGCAACGACCTCAAGAAAACCTATCGGGGCCGTTGGAAGAGCAATACCGTGACGCTGCTCATCGGCGGCAACCAGGGCGACAGAGTGAGCCTGCTGATGCAAGCCATCATCGAAATTGCCAGCCGCATCGGAACAGTGTCGGCTGCCTCGTCGCTCTACGAGACCGAGCCTTGGGGTTTCGAGGCCGAGCAGAACTTCCTGAACCAGGCGCTGGTGGTCGACACTGACCTCTCGCCCGAGGAGGTGCTGAAAGAAGCCCTCGAGATAGAGAAAGACCTGGGACGTGTACGATCGGAACCGTCGGATATCCAAAATTCAAAATTCAAAATTCATAATTACACTTCGCGCCCGATGGATATCGACTTGATATTCTATAACAACGACATAGTCGACACTCCAGCCCTGCAGCTGCCCCATCCGCGTATGCATCTGCGTCGCTTCGTGCTGCAGCCGTTAGCGCAGATTATGCCCGACAAAATACATCCCAAATTCAGAAAAACAATAGGCCAATTACTCGCCGAATGCACCGACGAAGGTGTCGTAAAAGAATATTTTTAACAATTTAGCATACTGAAAAACAGTGTGATGTACTTTTGTTGTGAAAATAATTTTGCCAGTTTGGAAAAATGTAGTACTTTTGCACTCCATTTTGTGGAAAAATAATATAAATAAATAGTTAAAAATGTACGCAATAGTTGAAATCGCAGGAAAGCAATTCAAGGTCGCTCAAGATCAAAAGATCTTCGTCAACCGCCTCCAGAACGATGAAGGCAGCGAGGTCTCTTTTGACACCGTGATGCTCAAAGACAATGATGGTAACATTACCGTTGGCCAGCCCTACATCAGCGGCGCCAGCGTCAAGGCTACCGTGGTTAAACATCTGAAGGGAAAGAAAGTTCTCGTCTTCAAGAAAATCCGCCGCAAAGGATACCAGAAGATGAACGGTCATCGTGACTATCTGACCCAGATCCAGATCAACAGCATTAATTAATCAGTGTAACTAACCTTTTAAAACGTATATATTATGGCTCACAAAAAAGGTGTCGGTAGTTCCAGTAACGGTCGTGAATCCGAAAGCAAACGTTTGGGCGTTAAAATCTTCGGCGGACAGCCCTGCATCGCCGGTAACATTATCATCCGTCAGCGTGGTACCGTCCACAACCCTGGCCGCAACGTCGGTATGGGCAAGGACCACACCCTCTACGCTCTTTGCGACGGCGTTGTGAAGTTCCACAAAGGCCGTGAGGACCGCTCGTTTGTCTCCGTTGTCCCCAACGCTGAATAAACGCTAAACCCAAACAGAAAAAGAAGGCGACCAATTTGGCCGCCTTTATTTTTGTGCCTGTTTCCCGCTGGTTTGCGGCGCTGTCTGTTCCTGTTGCCGCAGGCTCTCGCCGTGAATCTTCTCGGTCAGCTCGCGCACAAACTCCTCGTCCAGACCCACTTCGCGGGCCGCCTGCATTTGGTGTTCAAGCACCTGCTGCCAGCGCTGGGGCTGGAAGATGGGCATATTGTGGGCGCGTTTGATAGCTCCTATGTCGCGCGAAATCTTCATCCGTTGGGCTAAAAGGCGCAGCATTTCGGTGTCGATGACGTCGAGTTGCTCGCGCATACGCCTCAGGTCGCCCGGTCCCGTCTCGCTGTGGCTGCGCAGCTTGAGGCTGTCGAGCATTGCGGCGAGTTCGGCAGGCGTTATCTGCTGCTGGCTGTCGGTCAGGGCGCTGTCGGGGTCGGGGTGGCATTCAATCATAAGGCCGTCGTAGTGAAGGTCGAGAGCCATCTGCGACAGCGATGCCACCAGTTCGCGACGGCCTCCGATATGGCTGGGGTCGCACAGCAAGGGCAGTTCGGGCAGGCGCCGTTTCAGCTCGATGGGAATCTCCCACAGCGGATTGTTGCGGTAGCCGAAGTTGTTGTAGGTCGAGAAACCGCGGTGTACGGCGGCAAGGTCATCGATGCCAGCCTGCTCGATGCGCTCGATGGCACCGAGCCAGAGTGAGATGTCGGGCGTTATGGGGTTCTTCACCATCACGGCAAGTCCGCTGCCGCGCAGGGCTTCGGCCAGCTCGCCGACCAGGAAGGGGTTGACGCTGGTGCGGGCTCCGATCCAGACGGCGTCGATGCCGTATTGCTGGCACAGCTCTACGTGTTCGGGGCGTGCCACCTCGCAGCAAATGGGCAGGGCAGGGTAGAGGCGCTTGACGGCGGCTATCCAACGCAGCGCCGGTTCGCCAAGTCCCTCGAAGCCTCCGGGCCGTGTGCGAGGCTTCCACACGCCGCAGCGCATCATTGCTATGCGGCTGTCGCGGCTCAGGCTGGCAGCCGTTTCGCTGAGCTGCTGCTCGCTTTCAATGCTGCAAGGCCCTGCAATGACCATTGGTTTGTCGCTGATAGAGAATAGTTTGCCCATAGTTTGCTGTCGTTGTTTAAAAAGGCAAAGGTACGATTTTTTTCGCTGCTGTACGACAAAAACAGCAACAATCTGTGCAAGCGATACGCTATCGGGCAGATATGCAGGGCGTGACGGCACAGTTCCCTTGCCGCACGGCACAGACAACCTCGTAGAGGTTTCCTTTTAATAGCAAACGTTTTAGGTGGGCTCTCTTCTTTGTTGGCCGCGCCGCCGAAAGGCGGCGCGGCCAATGGAAAAAAGTGAAAACAGTCGTATGTCCTATTAAAAGCAAACCCCTACGGGGTTCTCATTCCATTTCGTGCTGCCCTGTGAAAAGTGGATGATCATAATCCTTTCCCGATTTGTCCCTTTCACTCCCTCATCACTCCCTCATCACTCCCCCGTCACTCCCCCGTCACTCCCCCGTCACTCCCCTATAAAAACTCCGTACCAACTCCGGTCGTTGTACAATATATGTACAATAGTTGTACAATACTTGTCCAATTGTAAACGTACAAATATTGTACAAGTATTGTACATATATTGTACAACGACCGGAGTTGGTCCCTTGAAAGCTTGGAAATGAGATGGTTATGCTCTGATGTCAGTTTTAGGCTTTTGTATTGAATATCAGCATTTTATGCTAAAAGTGTGTTTTTCGGCAATAAAAAAGGTCTTTTTCCGTTATAGTGAAAAATCTCTGTCGGGAGCGGTGGATGATTGTGACAAGGCGATGCCGACAGATGAGAAACACTGGTAGAAAAATGAAGATTAAGTATCTGAAACTGAAGAACTGGCTGCTTGTCAGCGTGATGAGTCTGTTTGGCCTTTCGGCCTGCAACTGCCACAAAGAGGCTGCAAAGGCCGACGACGACAACAAGGGCCTTGAGCGTAACCGTTTGGACGACCGCGTTGTGCCGATGTATGGCGTGCAGACGCGCGATTATCGCGTAGAGACTTTGGACGACGACTCTAAGGCGCAGACGGACCCTGCCGAGCCTAAATCGCAGCCTCAGCCGCGCGAGCCGCAGGTGACGGTCTATGGCGTTCCGACGGTTGACTTTGCTGTCAAGGGACGTGTGGTCGACGGCAAGGGCAAGCCTGTCAAGGGATTGCAGGTGATGCTGGTAAACAGTGAGATAGATACTGACAACCTGCCCGATTCGCCTTATTGGGAGCAGCAGTTGAAGCGTATTTCGGACACCACTGACGCCGAGGGCAATTTCGATGTTCGCACCAGCGACCGTCCGTGGGAGAAGGTGCGTGTGATGATTCGCGACATCGACGGTTCCAAGAACGGGAATTTTGAGAAAAAGATTGTGGATGTGGACTTTGGCGATCCCGAGCCGACAGGCGGTTCCGTCTCGTCGTGGAAACTTGGCGTGAAAAAAGCCGAAGTGACTGTCAAAGTTGAACGCAAAAAGTAGGCAAGGGCTATGACTGAACGTCGCACGCTGAGCCGCCGACAGCGCCTGGCACTGGGGCTGCACCGTCGCATACGCCACAACGAGGCGAAGATTCACGAGCTGCGCAACCTGTTCTGGGAGTGCACGTTGCGGTGCAATATGAACTGCCGTCACTGCGGAAGCGACTGCAAGCAGGCCGCTGCGGTTCCCGATATGCCGGCCAAGGACTTCCTGAAGGCTATCGATGACATTACGCCGCACGTGGATCCGCACAAGACGTTCATAACCTTTACCGGCGGCGAAGCGCTGGTGCGCAACGACATTGAGGAGGTGGGATTGGAGCTATACCGACGCGGCTTCCCGTGGGGTATAGTGACCAACGGTTTCCTGCTCGACGAGCGCCGTCTGGATAGTCTGCTGGAGGCAGGAATGCATTCAATCACGGTGTCGTTCGACGGTTTTGAGGAGGACCACAACTGGATTCGTCAGAACGACAAGAGCTTTGAGCGGGCAGACCGCGCTGTCAAGCTGCTGGTGCAGACGCCCGACATCGTGTGGGATATTGTGACCTGCGTGAATCCGCGCAACTACGGCCGGTTGGAGGAGTTCAAAGAGTATCTGATAAGCATCGGTGTGCGCCGCTGGCGATTGTTTTCCATATTCCCGATGGGCAGGGCTGCCGAGAATCCTGAGCTGCAGCTGAGCGACGGGCAGTTCCGCGGCTTGTTCGATTTCATCAAAAGAGTGCGCGAGGAAGGACGTATCAATGCCAACTACGGCTGCGAGGGCTTTCTGGGCCCCTACGAGGGCGAGGTGCGCGACTATTACTTCCACTGCCGTGCCGGTGTCAATGTGGCGTCGGTGCTGGTGGATGGCTCCATCTCGGGATGCACGTCGATACGCTCCAACTTTCATCAGGGCAATATATACAAGGACAATCTGTGGGATGTTTGGCAGAACCGTTTTGAGCGGTACCGCGACCGCGGCTGGGCTAAGAAAGGCCAGTGTGCCGACTGTGATTTATGGAAATACTGTGAGGGCAGCGGTATGCACCTGTATGACGACAATGAGCAGCTGCTGTTCTGTCACTACCATCGGCTGATGGATGGCCATTAATCCAATCACTTTTCACAAATCACCAATCACTCACTTGACGATTATTTCGTCGGTGAAGAGGTAGGAGGGCTGGCCTGGAGCAGGATGCCACGAAGGCAGGGGACCAGGGTTGGGGACGACGACGCGGAGATAGCGTGTGGTCACACCGTTAAATATCGGCACCCTGCAGTTCCGCAGCCGCATTCCCGTCTCGCGTGGCGAGAAGTTGAAACCGGGCCAATTAACTTGGATGGTCCAATGCTCGCCGTCGTCGGATACCATCAGCACGATATCCCAGGGTGCCAATATCCAATCGAAGGTGTTCTGCATAAAACGCATTGTTACCTCGTGTATCACGGTGGGTTTGCCGAAGTCGATGACGGCGTCGATGCTGTCGCCCCAGTAGCCCTGCCAGTGGCCGTCGGCATAGGTGGTGTTGCTACCCAACTGGCCGTCGATGAGGGCTTCGGGGCCGCCGCCGCTGTAGATGGACTTATAGGTGCTGTACTGCGTGTTGAGCTTTATCTTCGCGCCCATACCGAGGTGGGAGAGGAGGTACTGCTCGGTGACGACGCCCTCGCCGTATTCATTGTAGGCAATGGCCTTAATGGTGGCGGAACGCTCCAGGGGGAAGGGGCAGGTGTAGAGGGTGGAGCCTTGGTTTGGCTCGCTGCCGTCGAGGGTATAATAGATGGGGCGGTCGCCGTAGAGGGTGCGGAGCGAAACCATTGGGAATCCGTTCTCCGTTCTCCGTTCTCCGCTCTCCGTTTTTATAAAGACGTGTCGGTCGAGTTCCAGCACCTCGCGGGCAAGGTCGTCGTAGCGATTCGCCACTATGTAGCGCTCGTAGTCGCCGTTTTCCTGATCCCAGAGGCGGAGATACTCGCGCTTGAGGTCGGTGAGGGCCTGCAGGTAATCCTCGGCGTAGCCACGGCAGTCGGAGTACATGTCCGGAATCTCCAGCGCGCTGTGTATGGCTATGCGCAGATGGCACTTGTCGGCGGTAAGCGCGATGCGGCGCAGAGCGTAGAGGGCGTGGGGGTTGGCTGCGGAGTCGACGTGGATGTCGTCAATCATGTGGTTCACCGACTCTACACGCTCGCTCATGGCAGGGGCGGTGTTGTCGGGGTTGAAGTTAAGCAGTGGCTCCATCAATGCGGCGGAGGTGTACCAATCGCCGATAGCAGGCTCGTACATCAGAGCGCCGACGGCGTAGAGGTCTTTCAGTTTACCTGTGTCGCCGTAGAAGAGTCGCTCGAAGTTGCGGTTGAACTGCTCCTCGCGCTGCCGTAATTCCTCGGGGTCGTTGGTCTTCAGCGGATTCCAGGCCATCTCAGCGGCCCAATACTGGGCGTGCCAGCTGTTGTCGAAAAGGGCTTCGCCGTTATCGTCCCAGCAGGTGAGCATAGCGCCCTCGGCGCCGTCGCAGTAGCCGTCGCGGTAGAGGTTGGCTATGTTCTTGATGTAGCGCTGCGGTGTGGAGGTCATTGTGGCGCTGTGACCCGTCGAGGCCGCCACCCAGAAGGGGTTGCCCTGCTCCTTGAAGGGACGTATCAGGTGCTTGAAGCTGTCTATCGGTTCATAGGCCCACATAATGTAGATCATATCCTTTGGCAACTGACGCATCATCGCGGGGTTTTTGGCAACGATGTCGCCCCACATAGCTACGCGAGGGGCGTGCCTCTGTGTATGCCGTACGCCGTCGTTATCTTCGGGCGTACACGGGGGTACGCCCCTACGGACTATATCGTAACACCTGTTGATATGGTCCACATATACCTTATCGGCACCGAGGCTGTCGACCAGTTTCTTTGCGCGACCGGTTCCGAGCTGTTCGGTCTCGTCGCAGTTGATGATGAAGAAGGGCGAGTTGGGGATGCGGTCGTATGCTGCCTTGATACGCTTGCGCAAGAAGTCGTAGGTGGCCTCTGTCGATGGGTCGAAGTTGGCCTTGCTGTCCATCATATTCTGGTAGAAGGGGATGCGCAGCGTCTTCTCTGCGTGGGCGAAGAGCTGGAGGTTGATCACCTCATCGGGGTGCGGCGGGCAGTCGGCAAGGTAGGCGGGCGCAAGGTCGGGAAACTCCGGCTGGTAGAGGGTATGCTCGGTGTAGTAGTTGCAGAAATTGTACTTCAGTGCGTGAAGCGTCTCCCATTGCTTCTTTCGGTAGGCAGCGTGCGGCACCGGTCCACGGCTTTGGTCGTCCATCCATCCACGCCAGCGGTAGGCAGGCCAGTCGGTGATGGTGCAGCAGGGCACGGTGTTGTGCAGCTGCTTCAGCTGTGCTAAGGTCAAGTAGGCATACTCGAGACCTTTGGATCCCTCGTAATTGATAGTTATCTTGTGTGGCTCGATTATGAGGCGGTAGGCCTGGCTCTGGTTCCCGTCAAAATGTGGCGAGTCTGTGCCTCGTCCCCATTTTACGCGCACCTCCTTTATCTTGGCATTCTCGAGGTTGCAGGTTTTGCCGCCTTGTGTTATCTCAATCCTCTGCGGCGTAGGTATCAGGCCGAGGTTAATCTGTTTCTCCTGCGCAGCAGCGGTCAGCGTGACAGCAAGTAGCACTGCGATGATGATACGTTTCATAAGGGTGCTTATTGGTTTAATATGAGGCGCTGCGAGCCAGACACTCGTCGAGTGCGGCGGTGATGGCTTTGCGGTCGAGGTGCTGCCCGATGAAGACGAGCTTCTGCATACGGTCGCCGTAAGTGTCGTCCCAGTCGCGCTGCAGGTCGGGGTTGCGGCGCATAAACTCAAGCAACTCATCGTCGGGCATCGTGGCGTACCACTGGCCTGTGTCGCGCAGCGAAACTTGTTTGCCGGCTTGCTCGAAGAGGTAGCAGGTGTCGGGCTCGGAGAGGAACCAGCAGATGCCTTTGCATCGAATAATCTCCTTTGGCCAGTGACGGGCAATAAACTCGTCAAAGCGGCTTATGTTCATTGGCTCGCGGCGGTAGTAGACAAAGGTGCCGATGCCATATTCCTCAGCTTCGCCTTCATCGTCGTGGTGGTGATGATGCTCGTGGTGGTGTTCTTCGTGATGGTGCTCCTCGTGGTCGTGATGGTGGTGATGCTCATCTTCGTCTTCTTCGTCATCATCATCCTCGTGGTGACCTTCTATCTCGTTGATCCACGTTGCGGAAGTGGCCACTTTGTCGAAGTCGAAAGCATTGGTGTTCAGTATTCGGTCGAAGTCAATGTCGCAGTAGTCACATTCGATGATATCTGCCTTGGGCTGTATGGCACGGATGATTTCGCGGATGCGGCCCAACTCCGTTGGCTCCACTTCAGAGGCTTTGTTGAGCAGGATTATGTTGCAAAACTCTATCTGCTGTATGACAAGGTTCTCGATGTCGTCTTCGGCCAGGCCGGGACGCAGCAGGTCCTTGCCGCTGCCGAACTCGTCCTTCATTCGCAACGCGTCGACAACGGTGACGATGCTATCCACTACAGGGATTCCGTCGCGTATATACTCCGGTCCCATTGTGGGGATGGAGCAGATTGTTTGTGCGATGGGTTCCGGCTCGCAGATGCCGCTGGCCTCAATGACAATGTAGTCGAAGCGGTGCTGGCTGGTTATGTCGCGCAGCTGTTCTACGAGGTCCATCTTCAAGGTGCAGCAGATGCAGCCGTTCTGCAAGGCTACGAGGCTTTCGTCTTTCTTGTCTACAATGCCGCCTTTCTCTATGAGGTCGGCATCGATGTTCACCTCGCCAATGTCGTTGACTATTACGGCGAAGCGTATGCCTCGTTTGTTGCCCAGAATGCGGTTCAGAAGTGTCGTCTTGCCGCTGCCCAGATAGCCGGTCAACAGCAGTACAGGTGTCTTTGTTAAGTTCATATTCTATAGTTATTTCAAGCAGTTCAAATACTGATGTATAGTCTCTTCGATGCCAAGGTAAAGGGCATCGCTTATGAGGGCGTGGCCGATGCTGACCTCGTCCACCCAGGGTATCTGCTGGTGGAAGAAGGCCAGATTCTCGAGCGAAAGGTCGTGGCCGGCATTGAGGCCAAGGCCGCATTCGCGGGCAACTTTGGCAGCCTCGACAAAAGGCTTTATCGCTTGGAGCGCTGGCATCTTGCCGGCAATAGCGGCTTTATGGTATTCTGATGCGTAGCTCTCGGTGTAGAGTTCCACGCGGTCGGTGCCGGTCTTGGCGGCCATCTCTATCATTCTCGGGTTGGCGTCGATAAAGATGCTCACTCTGATGCCGCAGGCCTTGAATTCCTTGACGACATCGCAGAGATACTCTTGGTTCTTCACGGTGTCCCATCCGGCATTGCTGGTCAGCACGCCTTCGGCGTCGGGCACCAGCGTCACCTGTGTGGGGCGTATCTCCTTGACAAGGTCGATGAAACCGTCGGGGCAGTTGTCCGCTCTCCGCTTTCCGCTCTCCGCTTTCCTCACTCCTTTGGGGTTGCCCTCAATATTGAATTCTGTGGTCACGATGGGCTTTATGTCATACACATCGGCGTAGCGGATATGCCTCTCGTCGGGACGCGGATGGACCGTGATGCCTTGTGCGCCGAAGCGCTCGCAGTCTACTGCAAATTGTTTGACATTAGGGGTGTTGCCGCCGCGCGCGTTGCGGATGGTGGCCACCTTGTTGATATTAACGCTGAGTTTTGTCATAAGTGTTTATATTGTTTTTTATTATTTGTCTTTATAATATCCCGCCCAGTTGCTGTTGTTGGGATTGCCTTTTTCGTACACAATGTCAAATTGGACGTGTGGCTGCAACTGGTCCCACACTGAATCTGGGGGCGACGTGTGGCCATAGTGGAGCGAGTCGCCGACATAGAAGTAGTATTTGACCATTCTTGTAACACTGCGACCCCCCGTCACGAGATACGTCTTCTGTATACGTGCTGTTGTCTCAACATAGTTATGTTTCAAGCGGTAGTCGTCAACAATGTCTGGAATTAAGAACCACATCCCAATCGCCATAGGTATCCATAAGGGAGTCCACCTCAGAATACCTTTGCCGATTTTCTTGAAATCGACTCGAGGCTTCTGCTTCAACTGCTTGCTACGGTCGGGGTAGACGGGCTTTCTGTTGACGTTGTGGGGCATAGGGCAACGGTTAGGTTTTATTGATGTTTTTGGCGCTTGGGGTTGGCGGGGAACCAGCCTTTCTCTACGCGCTTCTTTTGTTTGAACAACTCAAGGATTGACCAAAGGCTCGAGAATGCCACCACGCCCAGCAGGGTAGATGCTATGGCATTGGCAACTGCAAGCGAACCCGCGATGCAGATCAGCCCCAGCAGAAGGAAAGCCCACCAGCACCCTGTGCCGAAGTGGTACTCGGCTTTGATGACTAACGGATGAAAGACGCCGATACACAAGAATGTAGCGGCGCCTATTATCAGTCCTGTGAAGTTCATATCTTAAACTCCTTCTTTATGGCATCGACCATATCCAGCTTCTCCCAGCCGAAGAACTGCACCTTCTTCTGCTGCGGTTTGCCGTTCTTGTACATTGTGACTTCGGCCTCAAAGGGATCGCGGCCCATATGCCCATAGGCTGCCGTTGGGCGGAAGATGGGGTTCTTCAGCCCGAAGCGCTCCACTATGGCGTAGGGCCTCAAATCAAACAACTTGCGCACTCGTGCTGCAATCTCGCCGTCGCTCATCTGCACTTTGGCAGTGCCATAGGTGTTGACATACAGGCCAACGGGTTCGGCCACGCCAATGGCGTAGGCCACCTGCACTAAGGCCTCGTCGCACAATCCGGCGGCAACAAGGTTCTTGGCGATATGACGCGTGGCGTATGCTGCCGAGCGGTCCACCTTCGATGCGTCCTTGCCGCTGAAGGCTCCGCCGCCGTGCGCGCCGCGGCCGCCGTAGGTGTCGACAATGATCTTGCGGCCCGTCAGACCGGTGTCGCCGTGCGGACCGCCGATGACAAACTTGCCCGTGGGGTTGACAAACAGTTTCACGTCTTTGCCAAACAGCTTCTGTGTGGCCTTGGGCAGACGCTTCACAACCCGCGGCAGCAGCGTCTTCTCGATGTCGGCGCGTATCTGCTCCTGCTCCACGTCGGGGTCGTGCTGCGTGCTCACCACGATGGTGTCGATGCGCTCGGGCTTGCCCGCGTCGCTGTACTGCACCGTAACCTGACTCTTTGCGTCGGGACGCAGATAGCGCATCTGGCGTCCCTCGTGGCGTATCTTGCCGAGTTCAATCAAGATGATGTGTGCCAGCGTGATAGGCAGTGGCATCAACTCGGCGGTCTCGCGGCAGGCATAGCCGAACATCATACCCTGGTCGCCGGCGCCTTGCTCTTTTTTCGACTTTCGGCTGACGCCCTGGTTGATATCCTGACTCTGCTCGTGGATGGCGCTCAAAACGCCGCAGCTCTCGGCCTCGAACTTGTATTCGCCTTTGGTGTAGCCAATCTCGCGTATCACATCGCGCACCGTCTGCTGTACATCGACATAGCCGTTGCAACTAACCTCGCCGCTAACCACGGCCAGGCCTGTCGTCACCAACGTCTCGCAGGCCACGTGGCTCTCGGGGTCGTGGCGCAGAAACTCGTCCAAAAGGGCATCCGAAATCTGGTCGGCCACCTTGTCGGGATGGCCTTCGCTCACTGATTCTGAAGTGAAGAAATAACTCATTTTTGTTACATTTTTTAATTAATAACTAATTGTTCCAATGTAACAGATTTGAGAATGAAAGTGCTGTAGAATATTGCTTTAGCATTTTTTACAGTGGTTGCAATCATTACAAATCTATCCACATTTGCGAGTGCAAAGGTACAACTAATTCTGCAAACGGCAAAATAAAAAAAAGCGTTGCCCTTCACGGCAACGCTTTGTCGTCTTTTCTGTTCTGATTCAGAGCCTTTTCCGATTAATACATAAGTCTGTAAATCGCGTCCGAAACCTTGTCCATACTTGCGGTCGGCTCAAAACGCTCCACCACATTGCCCTCTTTGTCAACCAGGAACTTGGTGAAATTCCACTTTATGTCGCTGCTCTTGGCGTAGTGCTTGTCCTGCTTCAGGAACGCCTCGTGCAGGTGCTTGCCTATGGGGTTCGACAGGTCGAAGCCCTCAAAACCCTTTTGCTTTTTCAGCCACACAAACAGCGGGTCGGCGTTCTCGCCGTTCACATCCACCTTGTCAAACTGCGGAAACATAATGTCGTAGTGCGACGTGCAGAACGAATGAATCTCCTCGATGCTGCCCGGGGCCTGGGCTCCAAACTGGTTGCAAGGAAAATCCAGAATGACAAAGCCGTCATCCTTGTATTTCTCGTAAATGCTCTCCATTTCAGCATATTGGGGTGTAAATCCGCATTCGGTTGCCGTGTTCACGATAAGCAGAGTCTTGCCTCTGTATTCGCTCAGCGAAATCGTCTTGCCGTCGGCGGTTTTCACCGTAAAATCATAAATGCTCTTCTGCGCCGTCGCCGTCATCAGCATACCCAAAGCGCAGATTAATGTCATAAGCTTTTTCATATCAATCTATTATTTGTTCATATATATTTCCAACTCCCTATAACGGCACTCTTTATTTATTATTGTATAAAGCATCAATTTTTCCTCCAAAATATCATTCCGCTTTTCTCTTACTTTCCTCTTACTTTCCTCTTACTTTCCTCTTACTTCCCTCTTACTCAACGCATATTTTCCACACCCCTCCCTCTCACCTCCCTCCCGCCTCCCTCTCACCTCCATCTTGCTCCCCTTCATTTGTCCCTTTCACTCCCCCATCACTCCCCCATCACTCCCCCATCACTCCCCCATCACTCCCCCA
>Ga0129306_1000145_pt1 | contig 123344 bp, 105 predicted proteins | sample P827metagenome_FD_94438 | JGI IMG/M metagenome (GOLD analysis project Ga0129306, IMG submission 94438) | Capybara group fecal microbial communities from Wisconsin, USA - P827 metagenome | ecosystem: Host-associated > Mammals > Digestive system > Large intestine > Fecal | place: USA: Wisconsin...
AACTATTTTTGTATCTTTGCATCGAAAATTTTGAAACGTGTCAGATATCTTAAAGTTTTTGAATGAGCCTCAGCGCGAGGCGGTTACGACGATAGAAGGTCCGGTGATGGTCATTGCGGGCGCCGGCTCGGGGAAGACCCGTGCCCTCACCCACCGCATCGCTTATATGATTGAGCAAGGCATCAACCCGTTCAGCATCATGGCGTTGACGTTCACCAACAAAGCCGCCAAGGAGATGAAGGAGCGTATCATGCAGCTCGTCGAGCCGGGTGCCGCGCGCAACGTATGGATGGGCACGTTCCACTCAATTTTTGCGAGGATCTTACGCATCGAGGCGGCAAGTCTGGGCTACACTTCAGAATTTACGATCTACGACACCGACGACTCGAAGACCCTCATCAACGCGATTTTGAAAGAAAGAGAAATCGACACCAAGGCTTATCCTGCAAAATACATCTTACACAGGATATCGATGGCGAAGTCGGCGCTCTACACGCCTGAAGACTATTGCGAGAACGCAGAGATTCAGGAGCAGGACCGCCGCGCCAACAAGCCACTCATTGGCGAGATCTTCAAGACGTACAACAGCCGCCTAAAACGCGCCAACGCAATGGACTTCGATGATATCTTGTTTAACACGAATGTGCTGCTGCGAGATTTCCCGGATATCCTTTTAAAATATCAAAGACATTTCGAATATATCCTTGTCGATGAGTATCAGGACACGAACTATGCGCAATATCTTATAATAAAACGTATCGCCGCCATGCGTGAGAACATCTGTGTGGTGGGCGACGACGCGCAGTCGATTTACGGCTTCCGCGGCGCGAATATCCAGAATATACTGAACTTCAAGATAGATTATCCTGAGCAGAGACTCATCCGCCTTGAGCAAAACTACCGCTCGACAAAGACCATAGTAAAAGCGGCAAACAGCGTTATTGCCAACAACAAAGACCAGATAAAGAAAAATGTCTGGTCAGACAAGGAAGAAGGCGAGCTCATCACTTTGCTGAGAGCCACTTCCGACAACGAGGAAGGAACGCTTGTCGCCAACTCGATTTTCGGGTATAAGATGTCACGTCAGCTGGCTAACAAGGACTTCGTGATTCTTTACAGAACAAATGCACAGTCGCGTTCGCTTGAGGAGGCGTTACGCAAACAGGATATACCTTATAAAATATATGGAGGTCTCTCGTTCTACGACCGCAAAGAGGTGAAGGACCTCCTCGCCTACTTCCGTGTGGTGATAAATCCCACCGACGAGCAGGCTTTGCTGAGAATCATCAACTATCCGGCGAGAGGCATTGGCGACACAACCAAGCAGAAACTTCAGGTCATAGCCGACGAGCGCAAATGCACTGTATGGGATGTTATAAAATCGCTCAACGAGCAGTCGACGGAGTTTAATATGGGCACCGTCAACAAGCTCAGCAACTTCGTCACGATGATTCAGAGCTTCCAGACGCAGCTCGACAAGATGAACGCCTTCGAGTTGGCGAAACATATCACCGAGACGGTAGGCATCATTAAAGTTTTAAAAGAAGACGAGAGTCCGGACGGTGTGATGCGAGTGCAGAACATCGAGGAGTTGTTGAATGCGATCCAAGAATTCTCCGACAAGCAGGTCGACGAGGTCACCGGTGAGCAGATAACAGTGAATTTGGCAAAATTCATGGAAGACGTCGCGCTTCTCACTGACCAGGACGAAAAAGAGGAAGAAAACGCCGACTACGTCACGCTGATGACCATACACAGTGCAAAAGGATTGGAATTCCCATACGTTTACATCGTTGGACTTGAAGAGAACCTCTTCCCAGGAATACAGTCGTTGAGCACTCGCGAGGATTTGGAGGAGGAACGCCGTCTGTTCTACGTGGCATTGACTCGTGCAGAGACCAAGCTCATTTTAAGTTATGCCGAGAGCCGTTACCGCTGGGGCAACATCACCATCAGCGAGCCATCGAGGTTTATTGATGAAATCGACCCTGAACTGATAGAGAGAACGAAGAAAGCGTCGTTTAGGGGGACAACCATAAAAGAAGACAGAAGCTACAACCCGTTTTCCGGCCGAGGAGCCTGGACTTACAGCGGTGACAAACGCTACGAGAAGCCTCGTGAGGAAGTCCGTCATTACGACCGACCGACAGGCACCTCTCATACAAATTATCCCAAAGCCTCCCCTTCGGACTTTGTCCTCGCTGACGCAGACGACATCCAAGCCGGCATGCGCGTGCTTCATCAGAAGTTCGGACAAGGCACGGTGGTCAAGGTGGAAGGCTTAGGGCCAAACAAGAAGGCATCAGTCGACTTTGACGACAGCGGCAACAAGATGCTAATGTTGAAATTTGCCAAGCTTAGCATTTTGAAGCAATAATCATTGAAAATCAACGTTATAAAACAAAATATTTGTGCAATGGAATACAATACAGAACGCGAAAAGATAGTGATATCGGAATACGGACGTAATATTCAGGTGATGATTCGTCATCTGATGGACATCGAGGATCGCAAGCAGCGCACCGAAGCGGCGTATTTCATCGTCAACGTGATGGCGCAGATGAACCCTCAGGTGAAGGAGTCGAACGACTACATGCACAAGCTTTGGGATCATCTTCATATCATCGCCAAATACGAGCTCGACGTGGACGGTCCATATCCGAAACCTACCCCTGAGATGCAGAAAAAGAAACCTGAACATGTCGGTTATCAGAAAAACAACATCCGCTACGGTCATTACGGACAATATATTTACGATGTGGTGAAAAAGGTCAAGGAGATGGAAGACGGTCCGAAGAAACAGGCCATCCTTATTAATATCGCCAACCAGATGAAGCGCGACTACCTCAACTGGAACCGCGACACCGTCAACGACCTGCTCATCCTTGATGATCTGTATAAGATTTCCGGCGAGGAGATTGCTTTGCCGATGGAGACCAAGCTCATTCCGACCAGCGAGATTCTGAACAAGACCCAGAATCAGCAGCAGCAAAATCAGAAGAAGAAAAACGGGAGCAACAATAACAACAACAAAAAGAACAACAACAATAAGAATCAGCCGCAGGCTAAGCAGAATAACCCTAACCGTCCAAACAGAAAGAACTAAGTAATGGCATCATTCAGAGTTACAGGAGGCAATAAGCTAAATGGCACCATCATCCCTCAGGGTGCCAAAAACGAGGCTATGCAGGTGCTCTGCGCCGCGCTCCTCACAGACGAACCGGTGACTATCACCAATCTTCCCGACATCCTCGACATCAACAACCTCATCGACCTGATGCGAGGCATGGGCGTGAAAGTTGACCGTAAGAGCAAGAGCGAGGTGACGCTTCAGGCTTCCGACATCAACCATGACTATTTCGACACGAAAGACTTCCACGAGCGCGCGACCAGGCTCCGTGGCTCGGTGATGATTCTTGGTCCGCTTTTGGCACGTTTCGGACAGGGTTACATGCCGCGTCCGGGAGGCGACAAAATAGGTCGTAGACGTCTCGACACACACCTCATAGGTCTGCAGAACCTCGGCGCTACCATGGAGACCATCGGCCTTGAGCACGTGTATCGTCTCGTGGCACCGAAAGACGGACTCAAAGGGACGTACATGCTTCTTGATGAGGCATCTGTCACAGGTACAGCCAACATCGTGATGGCAGCAGTGATGGCAAAAGGCACGACCACCATCTTCAATGCAGCATGCGAGCCTTATCTGGTGCAGCTTTGCCGCATGCTCACAGCAATGGGCGCAAAGATTGAAGGTATCGGCTCCAATTTATTAAAGATAACAGGCGTTGAGAAGCTACACGGCACCACCCACCGACTGCTCGCCGACATGATCGAAGTGGGTTCATTCATCGGTCTCGCAGCGATGACAGGCTCCGACATCACCATAAAAGACGCAGGAATCAAGGATTTGGGCATCATCCCGAGCACGTTCAGAAAACTCGGCATCAAGTTAGAGTTTATCGGTGACGACATCCATATCCCTGCACAGGAACATTACGAAGTCGAGACCTTCCTCGATGGCAGCATTCTCACCATTGCCGACGCTCCTTGGCCAGGATTCACGCCTGACCTCATCAGTATCGTGCTGGTGGTGGCAACACAAGCAAAAGGCACCGTGCTCATCCATCAGAAGATGTTCGAAAGCCGTTTGTTCTTCGTCGATAAGCTCATCGATATGGGAGCGCAGATCATCCTTTGCGACCCACACCGCGCCAACATCATCGGATTGGACAGAAGCCATCAGCTGAAGGCGACGAAGATGGCATCACCGGATATCCGTGCAGGTGTGGCATTGCTCATCGCAGCATTGTCAGCCGAAGGCACCTCCATCATCGACAACATCGACCAGATTGACAGAGGCTACCAGGACATCGACGGACGACTGAGGCAGCTCGGAGCACAAATCGAGAGAATGTAAACCTAACATATTTGAATATTTCATGCCAAAATGACACACAAATCGTTTTGGCATGCATTTTGATTACACCTTATTAATTTATTGAGTATAATAAAACATAATATATCATGAGCAAACATAAGAAAAACCCAGAGATTAAAGGCGAAGACGAAGAAATCAAGACCGAAGAAAACATTGAGGTGAAAGAGGAAAAAGCTGACAATTTCGAAGAGAAATTCAATGAGCTTAATGACAAATACCTCCGTTTGTACTCAGAATATGACAATTACCGCAAACGCACTGCCAACGAGAAGGTCGAGTTGATAAAGACCGCTGCTGAAGGCACTATCTTAGCGTTGTTGCCGATTCTCGATGACTTTGAGCGCGCTTTGCCGACTATGGAGAAAGACGAGGACAAGACTCATTACGAAGGTGTGATGCTGATTTACAACAAGTTAAAACGCACCTTGGAGCAGAAAGGTCTTGAAGAAATCAAAGCCACAGGCGAGCCATTCAACACCGATGAACACGAGGCGCTGACACAGATTCCGGCACCGTCGGAAGACATGAAAGACAAGGTTATTGACGTGGTTCAGAAAGGTTATAAATTAAACGGAAAAGTTATTCGCTACGCCAGAGTTGTAGTTGGTTGTTAAATTGTAGAGACGCCATAGTATGACGTCTCTACTCTATTTTCAAAAATATGGCAGAAAAAAGAGATTACTACGAGGTGCTGGAGGTTGCGAAAAACGCCACAGCCGAAGAGATAAAGAAAGCGTACAGAAAGAAGGCGCTGCAGTATCATCCTGACAGAAACCCCGGCGATAAGGAAGCTGAGGAGAAGTTCAAGGAGGCGGCTGAGGCTTATGGAGTGCTCAGCGACCCTGACAAACGCGCACGTTACGACCGTTATGGTCATGCAGGTGTCAACGGACAGGACTTCAGCGGAGCTTCCATGAATGATATCTTCAGTCAGTTTGGAGATATCCTGGGTGACCTGTTCGGCGGAGGCTTCGGCTTCAACTTCGGCGGAGGCTTTGGCGGAGGCGGTCAGCAGAAGCCGGTATACCGTGGCTCGAACCTGCGTCTTCGTGTGAAGCTGACGCTAGAGGAGGTCGCGACAGGTGTGAAGAAAAAAGTGAAAGTCAACAAATATGTGCCTTGTGAGAAATGTAAGGGCAGCGGCTCTGAAGACGGTCATATGGAGACATGCAAGACCTGCGGTGGTCGCGGTCAGCGGGTGATGCGCTCGGGATTCTTCACGCAGGTGTCGACCTGCCCTACCTGCGAAGGCTTGGGTCAGGTGATAAAGAAGAAATGCACCGCCTGCAACGGCGACGGCATCGTCAAGGGAGAGGAAGTCATTGAACTCGACATCCCGGCCGGCGTCGCCAACGGCATGCAGCTCTCGGTTAGAGGCAAAGGCAACGCGGGAGCACGCAACGGAGTTGCGGGCGACCTGCTCATCCTCATAGAAGAAGAGAAACACAAAGACTTTGAACGCGACGGCAATGACCTCATCTACAACCTCTTCATCAGCGTCCCGCAGGCTGCATTAGGATGCAACGTCGACGTGCCTTGTCTCGGTGGCACCGTAAGCCTCAAGATACCGGCTGGGACACAGAGCGGCGACATCATCCGCGTGAAAGGCAAAGGACTGCCGGAAATCAACAGCTACCGCGTAGGTGAACTCATAGTCAACGTCAACGTGTGGACACCTAAAAAGCTGTCGAAAGACGAGGAAAAGATAATGAGAGACCTTCTCGAAAGCGAGAATTTCAAACCTAAACCAGGCGCCAACGACAAAGGCGTATTCGATAAAATAAGAGATTTCTTTAGCTAAAAAACATGAATTACCTCGAAATTAACCACGTATCTAAAACCTATGGAACAAAGAAGGTGCTCAACGACATCTCCATCAAGGTGCCGGAAAAAAGCATCTACGGCCTGTTGGGACCTAACGGAGCAGGCAAGACCACTCTCATCAGGATTCTGAACCAGATCACAATGCCCGACTCCGGACAAGTATTGCTGAACGGCAAGCCATTACAGCCAAGCGATATTGCAAACATCGGTTATCTTCCTGAGGAACGCGGACTTTACAAAAAGATGAAAGTCGGCGAGCAAGCCATTTATCTCGCTCAACTGAAAGGCATGGACAAGAGGGAAGCCGACAAAAAGCTTCGTCATTGGTTCATGAAATTCGGCATTGCGGGCTGGTGGGACAAGAAAGTTGAGGAACTCAGCAAAGGCATGCAGCAAAAGGTTCAGTTTATCGTGACCATCATCCATGAGCCCAAACTGCTCATCTTCGACGAGCCGTTTTCAGGCTTCGACCCTATCAATGTCAACTTGCTGAAAAACGAGATTCTGGAGCTTCGCGACAATGGCGCGACCATACTGTTCTCAACACACAACATGGCGTCAGTAGAGGAACTCTGCGATAATATCATGCTTATCAACAAAGGCGAAAAGATACTCGAAGGCAGTGTTTACGACATCAAACAACAGTATAAAAACCACACATACGATGTCGTGTACAGACCTAACGACGGCAGCGGAGAGACACATCTCACTGTCAATTCCACAAATCCAAACGAACTGATTAGCGACATCATCAGCAAAGGCGAGCTCGTGTCGTTTAACGAGATTTTACCTTCGATGAACGAAATCTTCATCAACCTCGTTTCTTCGTCTAACCAATAAAATTAACCACTTATGAAAATCGGCATTATAATACAAAGAGAATATCTGACACGTGTCAAGAAACGTTCCTTTATAATTCTTACCATCCTTGCCCCTTTGTTTTTTGCTGCTTTGATGTTTCTTCCAGTAATCCTGATGGAAAACTCGGAGAAATTCGACGAGAAGCGAGTCATCGCTGTTTGCGACGAATCAAAAATGTTTTACGGCAAGTTGGAAAACACTGAAGTCAATACCTTCTTATATATAGACAATGATATAGACGAGGCTAAGGAACTTGTGAAAAACGGTGATTATGACGGGATGTTGTATATCCCTGCCACCACGCTGAGTGTGCCAACAAACGCTGAGATTTACAGCATGAAACAGCTCCCGATGTCGCTCACGTCGCACATCAGGTCGTCGATGAAGCAAGTCGTTGAGCATCAGAAGCTTCTGGCATCGGGTATCGACCCTGCCATTGTAAAAGCGTCGGCGACGAGCATCAACGTGCAGCAGATCAAGATGAGCGAGAAAGACGAAACCGAACAGAAGAGTTTTGGAGAGTTTGAGTTTCTCCTCGGCATTTTCCTCGCGCTCATCATCTACATGGTGATTTTCGTTTTTGGCGGTCAGGTGATGCGAGGAGTCATCGAGGAGAAGACGAACCGCATCGTCGAGGTAATCATCAGTTCTGTCAAGCCTTTCGAGCTGATGATGGGCAAGATTATAGGCGTTGCCCTCGTCGGGTTGACCCAGTTCCTGCTTTGGGCTGTGCTGACCCTTGCTATTTCAGGTATCGCATCGTCGTTCCTGTCTACACCTGAAGTGTTTTCTGCAGGCACCGTGATGAACGAGCAGATTACCGAGATGGCTGAAGCTGAGAATTCGAGCGCGCTCACCGAGGTGTTCGAGGTCATCAACTCCATCAATTTCAAGGACATTTTATGGTGCTTCCTCCTCTACTTCATCGGCGGTTATTTCCTGTATTCAGCGATGTTTGCAGCCGTCGGTTCCGCTGTCGACAACGAGACCGACACTCAGCAGTTTGCCACGCCTATCTCATTGATGCTGATAATCCCTATGGTTTGTTCGTCAATCATCGCCAATGCTCCCGACAGCTCGTTGGCAGTTTGGATGTCGATGATACCGTTCACCTCCCCTGTCGGAATGATGCTGAGAATACCTTTCGGCGTGCCAATTTGGCAGATTGCAGTGTCAGTGACGATTTTGTTCGCCACATTCATATTGTTCACATGGTTTGCAAGCAAAGTCTATCGCACCGGAATACTCATGTACGGCAAAAAAGTCTCTTGGAAAGAGATCTTCAGATGGATTAAATATTAATTAAAAAAATATTTTGTCGGCATTGAAAAATGTCGTATCTTTGCACGCTAAAAATTTTAGTAGTTAATTTTTGAAAATTAATTAAAAAGTTTAATATTATAAAAAATTGATTTACAATGCAAAACAAAGGAGTTATTAAGCTTTTGGCATTATTATTGGCACTTTTCTCAGTGTATCAGTTGTCATTTACGTTCGTGACAAGGCACGTGGAAAGCAAAGCAGAAGCCTATGCTGAAAGTCCGAAGACTGTCGAATTGGCCACAGAGATGGCTAATGGCGACCAAAACGCTTTTGAGTTCTATCTTGATTCAATCAAGACAGCTAAGGAGACTTATTATCTCGACTCAGTTGGAACAATTAAAATTTACATGTGGCAGGACTACCGCAAGTGCAAGGAGCAGGAGTTAAACCTCGGTCTTGACCTTAAGGGTGGTATGAACGTTATGATGGAAGTGTCAGTTCCTGACATCATCATCGCGCTTTCAGGCAACAGCAACGACGCCACATTCAGAGAAGCAATGCGCATCGCTAACGAGCAGCACCTCAACAGCCAGAAAGATTTCGTTGACCTCTTTGGTGAAGCTTACACAAAGCTCGATCCGAACGCACGTCTCGCCTCTATTTTCTTATATGAATTCAAAGACAAAGGCATCACAGTCAACTCAACAAACGACGAGGTGTTGAAGGTCATCAAGGAAGAGACCAACAGCGCTATCGACCGTTCATATCAGATTTTGAGAACACGTATCGACCGTTTCGGCGTTGCACAGCCTAACATCCAGAAGTTGGAAGGCTCAGGCCGTATCCTCGTCGAGCTTCCTGGTATCAAAGACCCGAAGCGTGTCCGCAAGCTGTTACAGGGTACTGCTCAGCTCGAGTTCTGGGAGACATACAAATTCAACGAGATTTATCAGTATTTCGACGAAGCCAACGCTCATATCGCTGAGCTCGAGAAGGCCGGAAAACCTGAGAAAGTTGAAGAAGCTGAAGAAGAAAGCGACGTCGCTCTTCTCAACCAGATGTCAGCTGAAGACTCATTGAAGAAAGCACAGGAAAAGGCACGTGAGGCATTCATGGAAAACAACCCATTGTATGTTATCCTCACTCCATCATACTACCAGAACAACGCCGGCCAGATGGTTCCTGCCGAGACAGCACGCGTTGGTATGGCTATGGTGAAAGATACAGCCAACATCAACAGAATGTTGAAGCTTTGCACTTCAATCTTCCCACGTAACCTCAAGTTCGCTTGGTGCGTGAAGCCAAACGTTGTCAACGGCAATATCGAATACATCGACCTCGTGGCATTGAAGGCTAACCGCGACAACAAGTGCTCACTCGGTGGCGAAGTCGTCACAGAGGCACGTCAGGACTACGATCAGAACGGTCGCGTCGAGGTTACAATCCAGATGAACTCAGAAGGTGCAAAGGCATGGAAACGCTTGACAGGCGACAACATCGGCCGTCAGGTTGCTATCGTGCTTGATAACTACGTTTATTCATATCCTGTCGTCAACGACGAGATCCCGGGCGGTCGCTCACAGATCTCTGGCGGTGACATGACAGTGGAAGAGGCTCAGGACTTGGCCAACATCCTCAAAGCAGGTAAGTTGCCAGCTCCAGCACGTATCCTCGAAGAGAACGTCGTCGGTCCATCACTCGGTCAGGAAGCTATCACATCAGGTTTTTGGTCATTCATCATCGCTTTCTGCTTGGTGCTCCTCTACATGGTGTTCTTCTACAGCAGAGCAGGTATTGCAGCCGACATCGCATTGCTCGTCAACATCCTGTTCTTCTTCGGTGTTATCGCATCATTCGGCACAGTGTTGACACTGCCAGGTATCGCAGGTATAGTCCTTACCTTAGGTATGGCTGTTGACTCTAACGTTATTATCTTCGAACGTATTAAGGAAGAGATTGCGGCAGGTAAAGGCATCCGCCTCGCCATCGCCGACGGTTTCAAAGCTGCTTACTCAGCTATCCTCGACGGTCAGATCACAACCTTCTTGACAGGTTTCATCCTGTTCGAGTTCGGTACAGGTCCTGTCCAGGGCTTCGCTACAACTTTGATGATCGGTATCTGCACCTCATTGTTCACATCAATCTTCATCACTCGTCTTATCCTCGAAGCATGGGTTGATAAAGACAGAGAGGTCAAGTTCTCTACCAACATCACACGCAACTTCTTGAAGAACACTCACTTCGACTTCATCAAGTTCGGTAAGACTGCTTTCATCATCGGTGGTATCATGATCGTCATCAGCTTTGCTTCATTGGCAACACGCGGTCTCAACCTCGGTATCGACTTCAAGGGTGGACGTAACTACGTCGTCCGTTTCGATAAGGAAGTGTCAGTTGCTCAGGTTCGTGAGGCTCTCGCCAACATCCCAGAGTTCAAAGACGACGCTCCGGAAGTTAAGACATACGGTCCAAGCCGTCAGGTGAAGATCACTACTAAGTATGAAATCAACAGCAACGATCCTGAGATCGACGCTAAGATTCAGGGCATGCTCTATACTGGTTTGAAAGACTTCTACGCCAAGGATATGACATACGACCAGTTCACTTCAGACAGTGAAAAGAGCGATATGATGCTCGGTATCATGTCATCACAGAAAGTCGGTCCTACAATTGCTAACGACGTTACACGCAAGGCTGTCTGGGCTGTCATCATCTCATTGGTTGTCATCTTCATCTACATCGCTATCCGTTTCAAGAGATGGCAGTACGGTGCATCTTCAATCGTCGCATTGGCACACGATACAATCATTGTGATTGGTATGTACTCGTTGTTCTACAACATCTTACCATTCTCAATGGAAGTTGACCAGTCGTTTATCGCCGCTGTTTTGACCATCATCGGTTACTCAATCAACAACACAGTGGTTATCTTCGACCGTATCCGTGAGAACGTGAACCTCTATCCAAAGAGAAGCTGGTATGACAGAATGAACGACGGTGTCAACAGCACATTGCTCCGTTCAATCAACACATCAGGTTCAACATTGGTGGTGTTGCTCGCTATCTTCATCTTCGGTGGTGAGACCATCCGCGGATTCGTGTTCGCATTGCTCGTCGGTATCTTCGCAGGTACATTCTCATCATTGTTCATCGCTTCACCTATTGCCTACATGTTCTTCAGAGGCAAGAAAGCTGATGAGAAGCTCCTCGAGACAGCTGACAAGAAAAGAAAATAGATATCTTTGATATAATAATGTAGAGACGCCATAATATGACGTCTCTACGTTTTTTTTATAAAAAACACCTCATATTACACAATGATTTTGTATCTTTGTTGTTTAATATAGAAAAGGTAAATTATGTCTAAAAAACTGTTATTCATATTATTCGCGTTATTACTCGGAGCAGCGCAACCTCTTGAGGCTCAACGCCGTAGCCCGGCAAAGAATGCAGACACCGCATTCGAGAGAGGTCAGTATTCTTTAGCCATCGAGCGCTACAAAAAGGCTGTCAAGAGGATGAAAAAGAAGAAATACGAGGGCGAGCGCATGCGTATCACTTACCAGCTTGGAGAATGTTACCGTCTGACGGACAACACGAAACAAGCTGCCACACAGTACAAACGCGTGCTCAAAAGCGAGTTTCCAAAAAGCACACCTGTATTTTATCTGCATTACGGCGACGTGCTGAAACGCAACGAGAAATACGACGAAGCTCTGGAGATGTACAACATCTACTCTGAGCTCGTTCCCGACGACCCTCGCGGACAACGTGCAGCGGCCGACATAGCGAATATCAAGGAATGGCTTGAATATCCTTCAAAATATGAGGTGACACGCGTCAAAGCGCTCAACTCGAAATCGTCGGATTTCGGCATTGCCTGGATATCAAACAGCTTCAACGACGTTATCTTCACCTCAACACGTGAAGGCGGTGTAGCAAAAGAAAAAGACGGCATCACCGGACAGCATTTTTCCGATTTCTATTATTCAAGACAGGATAAGAAAGGCGTTTGGGACAAACCTGAACTCGTCGACGAGGAAGGCGGCATCAACAGCAAAGGAAGCGAAGGCATGCCTTTCTTCACAAAATCGTTCTCCGACGTGTATTACACACGTTGCCCTAACGAAAAGAAACGTCAGTCGGGATGCCAGATCATGAAGTCGAAACGCACAGGCACTACCTTCGCGGAAGGTTCTGTTGTCGAGATTGCAGGCGTCGACTCTGTTGACGTCGTGGGACACCCGACCTTGAATGCCGACGAGAGCATCATGTATTTCGCAGCCGACCGTCATGGTGGCATCGGTGGCAAAGACATCTGGATGACCATCAAAGGCGACGACGGCAAGTTCGGCCGTCCGTTTAACCTCGGAGAGGTGATAAACACACAGGGTGACGAGATGTTCCCGTTCCTGCGCAACGACACGACGCTGTATTTCGCATCTGACGGTCACGGCGGAATGGGCGGTTTGGATATCTTCGTAACCACAGTCGACTCGCTTGGTAACTGGTCGGAACCTGTGAACCTGAAGTCACCTATCAACTCAATAGGCAACGATTTCGGCATTGTGTTCCATCCTACCGAAGAACGCGGTTTCTTCGCATCAAACAGAGGCAGCCGCAACGGCATGGACGACGACATCTACTATTTCATAGAGCCTCCTATCCTACTTACCGTAAACGGCACCATCAAAAACGTCAACAGCCTTCAGTATGTGAGCGGTGCTAACGTGAGCATCAACGGAACAGACGGCACAAAGGCCTCAACCTTATCAAGCGACAAAGGTGCTTTCCAATTTAACGAAGGTGTGCTGACAGTCGGCAATATCTATGTTATCACAATAGAAAAGGATAACTTCTTCACTTTGACAGACACCATCAACACTGTCGGACTCGAGTTCAGTAGAGATTTCACGCCAAGTTATGAAATCGCTATGATTCCTACAGGCACCGTCGTCCTTCCGGAGATTCAGTATGAACTCGGGAAATGGGACCTCCAGCCACAGTTTGAGGACTCACTCCAGGGACTCGTTGAGATATTGCAGGTCAACCCGAATATCACGGTGGAGCTCGGCTCACATACCGATAACCGCGGCTCTGAGGCAAGCAACGACATCTTGTCACAGAAACGTGCTCAAGCGGTGTGCGATTATCTCGTTATCAGAGGTATCGACCCTATGCGTCTCACAGCTAAGGGCTACGGCGAGCGCGTCCCAAGAACCGTCAACGGAGTGAAGCTGACAGAAGCATACATCAACTCGTTGCCTACAGAAGCTGAGAAAGAACGTGCCCACCAGCTCAACCGTAGAACCGAATTCAAGGTGTTGAGCAGGGACTTCAAACCTCGCGAGGAAATCAGCGACGACCAGATGGCTCACATCAACCTCAATCCTGAGGACAACAAAGTGGCTATCACTCAGAACAAACAAGGATATTTACAGTTTAAGAGCTACATCAACGCTTACACTGAGATTATAACATACGACAGAGATTCCGACTTCAGCGTGTCGCAGGACAAAGTGATGGAGATGCTGAACAACGGCGTCATCACCAAAGACGATTTCATAGGCGACAACGTCGAGAAGATCATCACAGCGGGCAAGGTTAAAGACCGTTCACAGTTCATTATCAAGGAGATGCGTATCGCTGACAGAACTGTTGAGAACCTCGAGGTGACAGTGGTCAACAGTCAGAGATACGACTGGGTGATGGGACAGAAAGCTTTGAAACAATTCGGAAGCTTTGATTTTAACACAGATGAACATAAATTGATTTTCAAATAAGATGCCAGTAGAAAAACGTTATCAGCTGCGCGGCGTTTCCGCAGAAAAGGAAGACATCCACAACGCCATCAAGAATCTTGACAAAGGCTTGTATCCTAACGCTTTTTGCAAGATAATCCCCGACATTCTTGGCGGAGATGACGAATATTGCAACATCATGCATGCCGACGGTGCAGGAACAAAATCGTCGTTGGCTTACCTTTATTGGAAAGAGACAGGCGATCTGTCAGTGTGGGCAGGTATCGCTCAGGATGCCGTGGTGATGAACACCGACGACCTCATGTGCGTGGGCGCCACCGACAAGATGCTCCTCTCCTCCACTATCGGACGCAACAAGAACCTCATCCCGGGCGAGGTGATCTCAGCAATCATCAACGGAACCGAGGATTTCTTGGCAAAGCTGCGTTCTCTTGGTGTAGGTATCTACCTCACCGGAGGCGAGACCGCTGACGTCGGCGACTTGGTGAGAACCGTGATAGTCGACAGCACCGTCACAACACGTATGAAACGCTCGGAAGTGATTGAAAATCATATCCAGCCAGGCGACGTTATCGTAGGCTTCGCATCATACGGACAGGCAACTTACGAAGACAGATATAACGGCGGAATGGGCTCCAACGGATTGACATCGGCACGTCACGATGTTCTGGGTCATTATCTGGCAGAGAAATATAAAGAAAGCTACGACCACTCGATTCCTGAGGAACTCGTTTACTCCGGAAATCACACACTTACAGAGCCTACAAAGGTCCCTGGCGTCGATGTCGGAAAGCTCGTCCTCGCCCCTACCCGCACCTATCTGCCAATGATGGTGCCGATTTTGGAAAACCTCAGAGGCAAAATCAACGGTATCATCCACTGCAGCGGCGGCGCACAGACCAAGGTGACACATTTCATCGATAAATTACACATTATCAAAGATAACATGATAGAGTTGCCACCATTGTTCGAGATGATTCAGGAGTCATCAGGCACCGACTGGCAGGAGATGTACAAGGTGTTTAACATGGGATCGCGTCTTGAGATCTACACCGACGAGAAATCGGCAGAAGAGATGATCAAGATTGCCAACTCATTCAACATCCAGGCACAGATCATCGGACACGTGGAAGCATCTGACAGAAAACAGCTCACAATCAAGAGTAAATACGGAATTTTTGAATACTAATGGAAATAATTGACAAATTAGAAGCGATTAAAGAACGCTGGGAAGCGCTGCGTGAGCAGCTTAACGACCCAGAACTGATGAACGACATGAAGCGTTACGTCAAGGTCAATAAAGACTATAAAGACCTTGAGCCTGTCGTGGAAGCGTTCAACCAGTACAAGACATATCTCGCCAACATCAGCGAAGCCAAGGAATTGCTGAAGACTGAGAAAGACGAGGACATGCGCGAGATGGCACAGGAAGAACTCGACGAGGCTACCGAGAAAGTGGCGAAACTCGAAGAAGACATCCGCCTCATGCTCATCCCTAAGGACCCTACCGACGGCAAGAACGCCGTGATGGAGATCCGTGCAGGAACAGGCGGCGACGAGGCAGCTATCTTCGCCGGCGACCTCTACAGAATGTATCTCAAATTCTGTGAAGCCAAGAACTGGAAGGTCGAGACTGTTGACGCCAACGAAGGCACAGCAGGCGGCTTTAAAGAGGTGGTGTTCAACGTCATCGGCGACGGCGCCTACGGAATCCTGAAGTTCGAATCAGGAGTGCATCGCGTGCAACGTGTGCCGAAGACCGAGACACAGGGCCGTATCCACACATCGGCAGCATCAGTGGTGGTGCTCCCGGAAGCTGAGGAATTTGACGTGGAACTGCTTGACAAAGATATCAAGAAAGAGGTCTACTGCGCTGCTTCAGGACCTGGCGGACAGTGCGTCAACACTACTTACAGTGCTGTGCGTCTTACCCACATCCCGACAGGCGTGGTGGTGAGCTGCATCGACGAACGCTCTCAGGCAAAGAACATGGCTAAAGCTATGAAAATCCTGAGAACACGTATCTACGAAGCTGAATATAACAAATATATGGAGGAAGTCTGCTCGAAGCGTAAGACTATGGTGTCGACAGGCGACCGCTCGGCAAAGATACGCACCTACAACTACCCACAAGGCCGCGTCACCGACCACCGCATCGGATTCACGGTTTACAACCTGCCTTCGGTAATGGACGGCGACCTCACCTCGTTCATCGAGAACCTGCAAATGGCAGAAAACGCCGAAAGATTGAAAGAAGGACTTGATGAATAATGGATGCCCCGTTAAGAGTTAAGAGTTAAAAGTTAAGAGTTAAAAGATAAAAGAGAGGTTTTAGAATTATTTGGGAAGAACATTTTGAATGATTTTTAAAAAGATTTTGTAAGATTTTGAGCCGAAGGCGACCCTAAAAAAAAGAAAAGTATGAACAAGAAAGACATAATAAACCAGATTAAAGCCAAGAAATCATTTCTTTGCGTCGGCTTGGACACCGATATCAAGAAGATTCCGCAGCATTTATTGAAGGAAGACGACCCGGTCTTTGCGTTTAACAAGGCTATCATCGACGCTACGGCGAGATTTGCGATAGCCTACAAGCCGAACACCGCATTCTACGAGGTTTACGGCGCTAAAGGCTGGCTCAGTCTTGAGAAGACCATCAACTACATCAAGGACAACTATCCAGAGATTTTCGTCATCGCTGACGCCAAACGCGGCGATATCGGCAACACCTCAGCAAACTATGCGAGAGCGTTTTTCGAGACGCTGAAAGCCGATGCTATCACCGTGGCGCCTTACATGGGTGTCGACTCAGTGGAGCCTTTCCTCGGCTTTGAAGACAAATGGGTCATCTTGCTGGCTCTCACCTCAAACAAAGGCTCGAAGGACTTCCAGTATCTCAACGCTGACGGCAAGGAGCTTTATAAGAACGTGCTGCTCAAATCGCAGGAATGGGCTGACAGCGAGAAGATGATGTATGTGGTAGGAGCCACACATCATGAGGAGCTCGGCGAAATTCGTAAGATGATGCCCGACAGCTTCCTTCTCGTGCCAGGCGTCGGAGCACAGGGCGGCGACCTGCAGGCTGTTGCCAAACATGGCCTCAACAAAGACTGCGGACTGATAGTAAACTCATCAAGAGGTATTATCTATGCCTCAAACGGCGAAGATTTCGCTGAGAGAGCAGCCGAAGAGGCCGAGAAACTGCAAAAACAAATGGCTTCGGTCCTTTAAAAACTGAAACCGAACATAAACTTATCCGCCTCCGGTATATTCATAGGCACGTTTTTGGCTCGGTCGATACAAACAATAACGCTGTGACAAACGGTAAGAATGTCGTTCGTCACAGCGTTTTTCAGATACTGACGCATCTTAAAGCTTGAATGTCCCACTTCATAAGCCTCCGTCTCACAGACTATCTGGTCCTGAATCTTCACAGGCTTCTTGAAATCCAACTCCACATGAACGAGCACATAACTGAACTTCATCCAGTCGATGTGATGATTGAACAGGTGTTCGAAATACTGCGTGCGACCGTAATCGAACAGATTGCACTGAGCTCCGTTGTTGACATGGTCAAACGGATCGAGATCGCTCATTCGGATTTGAATAGGACAAGAAAACATTTCTTCAAATTAGTGTACAATAGTCACTTTTTGTGTTGTAACATTACCGTCGTTGGTGATGACTCTCACCACATATACGCCGTTTTCGAAAGCTGTCATCTCAACAGATGTGCTTTCCGAGCCTTCCACCTTCGTGACTTTCTGTCCTAATGAATTGTAAACCTCAACAAAGTCGATGTTTTCGCCATCAACATAAATCTTGCTGTTTGCAGGGTTAGGATAGATATTGATGTTTGAAGACGCTGTCTCCCCTACTACGTCGCCATATTTATGAATTGAGAACTGATGTGTCTCACCAGCGCCGTAATTGCCGTCACTTTCGATAAACTTGACACCTTGGGCATCTTTAATATAATAATAGCCATTGCCATAGTTGCAGCAGATACCGTTGTTGTTTGAATCGAAGATTCTGAACAAATAGCATTCGTTGGTTGGAAGATCGGTGATATTTTCGGTGTTGATTTGTGTTGCGCCTGAACCAACGAGGTGTGGGTAAGGGCCGCCTGAGGCTACGGTCTCGCCTGCCGAGTTGATGATGTCCCATGTGATTTGTTCACCCCACTGGTCTTGAATGAGATATAACTTGAGGCTGGTGACGTCACCTTCTTCATCCAACTCAGTCCATTCGTCGCACTGTGACTCAAATGCGGCTGAATATTCATAAGCCTCGCCGTTGATTTCAAAGATATTGAGTGTTCCGGCATTTGTTCCGAAAGGAACTTCCATATCGAAGCTGATTTTGGTCTTGTCGCCAGAGACAAGCTCGCCGGTCCATTCATATTCCTGTGATGCGCTGCCCACTTCAACGTTGTATTTTATTGATGTGAAGCTGTTTGTTCCGATGTTTACCAACTCAAACTCAAAGTCTTTTACCTGGCTGCAGGTGGCGTTTACAACCTGTGTAACGCCAACGATTGAAGGATAGATAGGTTCGTCGGTCATCGTGGTCTTTTCGAGCTCGCAGGCGTTCAGGATAGGACGTGTTGGTGTGCCCTGATATTGCTCAGAGACCCATGCGAGGAAGAAGATATGGTCGAGGACGACATTCACTCCGTTAGGATTGCCAATGCTTTCCGGAATCTGATATTCGTAAGTCTTTGTAATCAAGGTGCCTTGTGTTGTTGGAGAGACAGCCTCGCCCCAAACAGGTGTGATCACATCACGTAAGATGTGCATGTGGCAATATTGGTTGCCGACCACCTGAGCCGGGTTGCTGTTCATGCCTGACTGTGAGCCCAGGATGCTGTCCTGAAGCATTGCCACTGTCAGATAGTTCTCGTTGACCGAGCTGTTGCCTGTGTAATAAACCTCAACAGTGATTGTTGCAACACGTGTGTCAGGGTTGATTCTTGCGATACCTGCCACGTTGCATTCAGCGGCCTGATTGAGCTGTTGTGATGAAAGGCTGTTCCATGAGCCACGGCCTTGTGCGGCGGATGTCGAACGGTTGACAACGCCTGACGGGAAACCGCTCACAGAGAAACCGCTCAAAATAGTTGCGGAAGCTGTGGTGTTGAAGTTAGGATAGGTTGTTGGAGCATAGCTGCCGGCATGCACGTTGATAGCCCAAACGCGGCCAGGATTATTAGCCATAATCTGGTTAGCGATAAGGTGTCCGTCGGGACAATAGCCGCAGTTACGGCCTGTGAATTCCTCAAGGATGACGTTCCTGTTGGCAGGTTCTGTCGAGACATACTGCTGGGCTTTGGCTGTAAATGTCAGTGCCAGCAATGAAACTAAAGCAAATGTAAATTTTTTCATAGTGTGATATTTTAAATAATTTTCATTTTTAGGCATACAAAAATACAAAAAATAAAAAACACGCCACTAAAAAATGACGTGTTTTTTTTAAATTATTTTTCTCGACAGATTAAATCTCTACGATTGTGTTCCAGCCGAACTCATCAGGTTCTGTGCCTGTCTGGATGCCGCGGAGTTTCTTGTAGAGTTTCTCGCACCATGGGCCTGGTTTGCCGTCGCCGAACTGGTATGACTTGCCGGTCTCAGGGTCGTCGATGCGTGAGATAGGGCTGATGACGGCTGCTGTGCCGCATGCGCCTGCTTCTTCGAATGTGGCGAGTTCCTCTTCAGCCACTGGACGACGTTCGACTTTCATGCCGAGAGTCTCAGCGATCTGCATCAAGCTCTTGTTGGTGATTGACGGGAGGATTGATGTTGACTGAGGAGTGATGTATGTGTTGTTCTTCACTGCGAAGAAGTTAGCTGCACCGGCTTCGTCGATATATTTCTTCTCTTTTGCGTCGAGATAGAATTCGCAAGCGTACTGGCCGCCGTGGCAAGCCTCGGTATGAGCGCGCAATGATGCTGCGTAGTTGCCGCCGACTTTGTAGACGCCAGTTCCGAGAGGAGCTGAACGGTCGTATTTACGTGTGATGACGTATGGGTTAGCCTGGAAGCCACCTTTGAAGTAAGGTCCCACTGGTGTTGCGAACACGATGAACAGATATTCGTCAGCCGGTTTCACACCAACGCGGGCGCCTGTACCGATGATAAGCGGACGGAGGTACAATGAAGCACCGCTTTCGTATGTCGGGATGAATTCTTTGTTGAGCTGCACGCATTTGATCATGGCTTCCTCAAATTTCTCCATTGGGAAACGAGGCATGCAGATACCGTCGCATGATGACTGCAAACGTTTAGCGTTCTCGTCGAGACGGAAGATACGGATCTTGCCGTCAGCGCCGCGGTGGGCCTTCAAGCCTTCGAAAGCTTCCTGACCGTAGTGCAAGCAAGTGGCGGCCATGTGGATGTTAATTGTTGTTTCTGAGCAATATTCCAGCTCGCCCCATTCGCCGTTTCTGTAGTAGCAACGGACGTTGTAATTTGTTGGATAGTAACCAAATGGGAGTGATCCCCAATCGATGTTTTGCATGATAAAACTTTATTTTACGTTAATATTTTTTGTCGTTTTCTTGGATTGCAAAGATACGAAACATTTTTTACTTGTCAAGAACTTTTTGTCAAAAAAAATTAAGATTCCTCGCCTATCGGCTCGGAATGACAGGATCATTATGTGGAACAAATAAGCGCGGCATGAAGGGACATACAAACAACATTGTGCCGACAAGCCGCGCTACAATGATTAATTATTATGGGCTGTCATTCCGAACGAAGTGAGGAATCTCATTTTTGGTTTAGAGCAGTTTCCCCATAAACTCCCCTCTCGGAATGCTCAGTTTCACGAAAGTCGACACTTTCTTTCCAAGATCTTTTATTGAACCTCCGATAAGATAAACATCATCGTCGATGATTAAGAATCTATCGTGAGATTTGTTGAAATGCTCAATAGTTATTGGCTGATACTGGGAGTTGTGCTTCTCAAGATCCAGTTTCAGATTCTCAGAGATATGAGCCGTATAAATAGTAGCAGAAATGCCATCTGCTCGTTTGTTTAGCATCTTCAGGACCGAATCGTCAATATAGTTGTCGATAAGAATGATTTCTTTCTGAGCCTTGCGAATCAAATCCGAAATAAAAGTATATGCATCAAATATCTGGCCGTCGTAAAATATCCCCTGGGTGACTTCAGTTTGGTTCTTTTCCATTAACAAAAACACCTCGTTTATCTTTCGTTCATTATCGAGTACGTGTATGTTTGTTTCAAATAATTGATGCTTAATCGACTCAATCTCAGTTAAAACTTTGGCATTGTTGATAATAAAATGCCGCATTGCAACAAAAGCCCTGATAATTTTGACACTTTCCTCGACAGCAGTCTTGGTTTTCAACACTGAAGCAAGCATAGCTACACCCTGTTCGGTAAAAGCATATGGAGGTCTCCTCAAGCCCTTTTGGTCTGATTTGGAGGTCGCAAAATGCGACCTCCAAATTGCAAATTCATCATCATTAAGTTGAAAACAGAAGTCATTAGGAAACCTCTCTATATTCCTTTTGACTTGTTCCATTAATCTTTTAGTTTTTACACCGTATATATCGGCTAAGTCTCTGTCTATCATCACCTGACGATTACGTATAATGATAATTCTTCTTTCAATATCGTCCGGTTGTATTAAATCTAGATTATCCATTTTTTGACAATTAAAAGGTTACTAAATCCCGTTTTATTCTTGCTGCAAAATTACAACAAAATCAGCAATTTGTCAGTAATTAAAAATTGGCATGAAAATTGATTACGTACGAACGGATCGCGTCAGTCCAAAATTGAAAAATGAATAATTAAAATACAAAAAGATATGTCAAACGGTTCAATAGGTGTTAAAACGGAAAACATTTTTCCGGTAATTAAAAAGTTCTTATACTCGGAAAACGAGATATTTTTACGTGAGATAATAAGCAATGCCGTCGATGCCACACAGAAGCTGAAAACATTAGCATCTGCTGGCGAATTCAACGGCGAGCAAGGCGATTTGACCATCAAGGTTGAGGTCGACAAGAAGAAAAAGACCATCACCGTGCGCGACAACGGCATCGGCATGACAGAGGCTGAAGTCGACAAATACATCAACCAGATCGCTTTCTCAGGCGCCACTGAGTTTGTGGAGAAATTCAAGACCAACAGCGAGGCAGAGGCTGCCAATATTATCGGACATTTTGGCTTGGGCTTCTACTCAGCCTTCATGGTTTCATCGAAAGTGTCGTTGATAACCAAATCTTACACCCAAGGCGCCGATGAAAAAGGCGTCATCTGGGAGTGCGACGGCTCACCTGAGTACACCATGAATCCTATCGCGAAAGGCAGTCGCGGAACCGACGTAATCCTTTATATCTCAGACGATTGCGCAGATTTCCTCGAGGAAAGCAAGATTCGCGAATTGCTCAACAAATATTGCAAATTCATGTCAGTGCCGATTCAGTTCGGCACGAAGAAGGTCCAGGAGCCTATCGAAGGCGAGACTGACAAAGACGGCAAGCCGAAGACAAAAGAGGTTGAAAAACCTTGGATCATCAACGACGTCGCTCCGCTGTGGAAGAAAGCCCCGTCGACCATCGAGGACAAGGAATACAACGAGTTTTATCACACACTGTATCCGATGAACTTCACAGAGCCGATGTTCCACATCCATCTGAATGTCGACTACCCGTTCAACCTCACCGGAATCCTTTATTTCCCTAAGATTTCCAACCGCTACGAATTCCAGCGCAACAAGATTCAGCTCTATTGCAACGAGGTGTTCGTGACCGATTCCGTCGAGGGTATTTTGCCAGACTTCCTGAGCCTGCTGCACGGCGTCATCGACTCACCGGACATCCCGTTAAATGTGAGCCGTTCGTTCCTGCAAAACGACCAAAACGTGAAGAAAATCTCGTCTTATATTACTAAAAAGGTGGCGGAAAAACTCGAAGAACTCTTCAAGAAAGATCGCGCTGACTACGAGAAGAAATGGGACGACATCAAGATTTTCATCGTCTACGGTATGATCGCAGACCCTAAATTCTTCGAAAGAGCCGAAAAATTCATGCTTTTCAAGGATACTGACGGCAAGTATTACACCATCGAGGAATACAAAAAATTAATTGAGGAAAATCAGAAAAACAAAGACGGAAATGTCGTATATTTGTACGCGACAAATCTCGATGAGCAATACACAAACATCGAAAAGGCCAAGGAGCGCGGCTACAATGTCCTGATGCTCGACGGAATGCTCGATTCGCACTTCATCAGCACGTTTGAACAGAAGTTTGAGCACACCTCGTTTGCAAGAGTCGACTCTAACACCATCGACAAACTCATTGAGAAAGAAGACGTTAAGAAAGACTCTAAGCTCGACGACAAGCAGAAGGAAGAGGTGAAGAAAGCCTTCGAAGATATCATCGACAAGACGCATTTCAACGTGGAGTTCAGCACCTTGGAAGAGACCGAGGCTCCTGTCGAGATCATCCAAAACGAGTGGATGCGCCGTTACAAAGAGATGAATCAGATGGGCGGAATGCCGATGTGGGGCGACATGCCTGACAACTACACCCTGATGCTCAACACCAACAACGCAGCTATCGCCACGTTGCTCGACAAGCCGGAAGAGGAACGCAAAGCCGTAATCAACCAGCTGTATGACTTGGCAAGATTGTCGAAGAACTTATTGAAAGGCAAAGAGTTAAGTGAGTTCATAAATAGAAATTTTAACACAATTAAATAACTTATAAAGCTTAAAAAGATGAAAAAGAAAGGCTTAATTACAATCATCATTGTCGTAGTAGTCGTTTTAGCTATCTACGCTTGGATTAAAGGATCATACAACGGCATGGTTCAGCGTCAGGAAAGCGTTGAGGCTCAATGGGCTCAGGTGGAGAACGTATATCAACGTCGTGCCGACCTCATCCCTAACCTCGTGTTGACAGTAAAAGGCTATGCATCACACGAAGCGAACACGCTGAAAGAAGTCATCGAGGCTCGTGCCAAAGCCACAAGCATCACCATTGACCCAAGCAACATCACTCCTGAACAACTCACACAGTTCCAAGAAGCTCAAGACAATCTGTCAGGCGCATTATCAAGACTCCTTGTCAACATGGAGCGTTACCCGGAACTGAAGGCTAACGAGAACTTCATGGCGTTGCAGTCACAGCTTGAAGGCACAGAGAACCGTATCACGGTGGAACGCCAGAAATTCAACGAGGCTGCAAGGAATTACAACCAGTATATCAGGATGTTCCCTCGCAACATCATCGCCGGAATGTTTGACTTCGAGAAAGTCGGATATTTCAAGGCACAGGCAGGAGCTGATACAGCACCAAAAGTTGAATTCTAATGATGATGACAAAACATAAAACAACCTGTTGGGACAAGGCTTTCCTTGTCCTTACAGGTTTATTGCTACTTGCAAACATAGGTTTTGCGCAGAAAATCCCTGCAAGACCTAACCCACCGCGTCTTGTCAACGACTTCGCCGACATCCTTACCGACAGGCAGGAGAACGCTTTGGAACACAAGCTGGTGGCGTATAACGACAGCACATCAACTCAGATATGCGTTGTGACTGTGTTGAGCTTAAACGGCACCACATCCGATGATTTCGCCTATCAGATCGGCGAAAAATGGGGCGTCGGCAGCAAGGACAACAACGGCGTTGTGATTCTTGTGAAGCCCAAGACCGCCGATGAGCTGGGTGATGTCTCGATTCAGGTCGGATACGGCATGGAGCCTTATGTTACCGATGCCGTCAACTATGGCATCCGCACCAAAGAGATGATTCCCGCTTTCAAGGAAGGCGATTATTACAGAGGCATCGACAACGCTGTAAACGCTATCATCGGGCTAGCGTCGGGAGCTTACAAAAGCGACAGATACACCGGCAACAGCGATGACGACTTTGTCGGCGTGATGGTGGTGTTTTTCGCCCTTGTCTTTGTGATATTGCTAATCAGCGCATCACGCAAAGGAGGCAACAAAGGGGGCAACGGCTCTTCAGGCAGCAGAATGGGCTTCTGGGAAGGATTGTTCCTCGGCAGCATGATGTCGAGAGGCGGCAGAAGCAGCGGCAGCTGGGGCGGTTCCGGTGGCTCATGGGGCGGTGGCTCCGGAGGCTTCGGCGGATTCGGAGGCGGTCACTTCGGCGGTGGCGGCGGAAGCAGTAAATGGTAAAAAATTAACACTATGGCAGCAGTAATCTCAATAAAAAACGGCTCTGTATTCCAACATGAACACCTGATAATCAAGGACATAAACCTTGATATCGATGAGGGTGAATTCGTGTATCTGATTGGAAGAAGCGGCTCCGGAAAATCATCGTTATTAAAGACGTTGTATGCCGATCTACCGGCAAAAGACGGCAGTTTCAAAATCGCAGGCTACGATTTATGCAGCCTGAAGAGAAAAGACATCCCGATGCTGAGACGTAAAATCGGCATCGTCTTTCAGGATTTTCAGCTGCTTTACGACCGTAACGTCGAGAAGAACCTCTCGTTCGTGATGAAAGCCACGGGCTGGGAGGACGAAGCCGCCATCAGCAAGCGTATTGACGAGGTGCTGCAACTCGTTGGACTTCAAGGCAAAAGGAAGTCGATGCCGCATCAGCTGTCGGGTGGCGAGCAGCAGAGCGTCGCAATAGCGAGAGCTCTCCTCAACAGGCCGAATGTCATTTTGGCAGACGAGCCGACAGGCAACCTCGACCCAGAGACAACAAACGACATCATGAAGCTCCTCATGAAGATTCGCGACAACGGAACCACCATCTTGATGGCGACACACAACTATAACTTGATTTTGAAATATCCTTCACGCGTGATAAGCTGCGCTAACGGCACAATCACCGAATCATCCAAGTAACTCTACGAGTTTGTCGGTGGCACGCGAAGGGTTGTAGAAAGCATCCATCCTACTCTTTCTAATCTCGACCTGCTCCTCGACGAAAGGCTTCGTCATAAGGTCAGAGACTACGGTCTTCATCTCGTCGGCAGTATTGGCCACAATGCATAAGTCGTTGATATCCAATCCTTCAACCATCTTATCGTTAACCACACAATAACGACCGTTAAACAAGGCGTTCAACAACTTCAGTTTCAATCCTGTCGACTGGGCTGTGACCAGAATATTTATTTGCGCATTACGGATAAGATCCTGTAAAACATCGTCTTCCGGATTCTCAATAAGCTCGATATTGCGCTCATTTTCAATGAGTTTCACCAAATAACGAGGCGGATTCATACCCGCAATCTTCAGTTTGATATCAGAGCCTCTAAACACCTCTTTGATCAGGAACTCGGCGGCATTATAATTCTCCGAAACGTCAAGTTTTCCGTGATAAAGCACAAAATCACCCTGGCCTTCAAGCACATCCACCTTATCGAAACCAGCGTATGCTGGAATCAGATACACATTATCGAATCTTTCCTTGAAATACTCGTAATCTTTGTTGGAAATAGCGAGAACTCCTGTGGCTTCAGCCAAAATCGACTCGAATTTGCGCAGTTTCCTCGATTCCATCTTCAAAAAGTGCTTTTTCCTCAGGTTTTTCTCGGTCTCCGCCAGATATTGGTAATAATCGTGCTCAACGTTATGCGAACGCACGAAAATCTTACGTCCTTTCATCCTCGGGTCGAGAAGCACGCCGCATGAATGCAGTCCTTCAAGGATTATCGGATAGTCGTCTTTCAGCAAATCCTGAATCAAATCCTCTGATATTCTTGAAGTTACGATATATGGAATCTTGCTAAAGGCCTTCCATAACGACATGTCGCGTTTGTAATACTTAGTCGTTTCGCAAAGAGCCTCAAGGCGTTCGGAATGCTCTCTGCCGTATTCAAAACAATGGAAATGCACCTTAAAACCTCGTTCTACGAGCGCTTTAAGCTTGAAAAACACGTCTATCACGCCGCCGTAATTCACAGGGCATGGAATGTCGAAACTAACGATATGTATATGATTATCAGACGTATTTTTCATAGATTTTCAACAAGACTCCCTCTTCATTTTCCCAACAGAGATCTTGCGCTGCAAAGATAAGATTATTTTTCCATTCAGCCACAATCTTTTCATCGCCCAACGCATTTTTAATCGTCTCAGCTATGGTTTTAGGCTCGTGATTTTCGATGAAAGTGCCAATATTATATTGAGTTATAATGCGTTCAATCTCAGTAAGATGCGATGCGATAATCGGCACTCCAGCCTGGATATAATCGAACAATTTGTTAGGCAGACTGAAACGATAATTCAGATTCGTGTCCTTGTCGAGGGTGAAACCGAACTCCGCCAGCTGCGTTATCGCCATCATTTTCTGATAAGGCATACGCGGGAAAAACTTCACTCGGTCGTCCCAATTGTTGGCCGCGACCTTCTCTTTAAGGATTGGGAGCACATCTCCCCCACCAATTATAACTAATTGACAATCATTGAGATATCCCATCGCATCAACTAGCTCTTCGGAACCTCTATGGATGTTGATTCCGGAGCCTTGAAGGACGAGAATATGCTTTTTCGGGTCGAGTCCGACTTCTTCGCGAGAAGCAGGTTCTGGCAGCATTTTCCTCATCGGGATGTTGCGGATAACATGCACTTTGATACCGTATTTCTCATGAAAAAGATCTGCTATCGATTGGCAAACCGTAATCATTTCCGGCAGTTTAGGAACAACATATTCCTCAATGCGTTTCCAAACACGTTGAACCTTCGGGCGGCTTACCAATTCAGGCACTTCGGTGAAATATTCGTGGCTGTCGTAAATCAGCGGAATGCCTTTCAGCTTTGAAATCCAGAAGTTCGGCAAAAGAGTATCCAAATCGTTGGACAACAGGCATTTGCAGCGATGGAACAACAGGAAAATAAACAGTCGGATATTGAACTCGGCATAGAAAAACGGACCTTTCTCGAACAGCAGTTTCATGCGGTGCGATTTGTAAGGACGCTCGTCCATAGGAGGCGATTTTCGTTGCCGACGACCCACAAGAAGCACCTCAAAACCCGCCTTTTGGAGGGTCAGGCACGACTTGTTGACACGCTGGTCTGTCACTAAGTCATTGATTACCGATACGATAACACGTTTCAAATTGGTCAAAATTTCAAGCTATAAAATTACAGATTTTTCTGTTGTCGTTTGCAAATTTTCTTTATTTTTGAAAAAAATTTCAGAAATGGAGAAAAATTTCTCATTGCGCGACCTCAACACCTTCGGATTTGACGTGAAGGCGAGATATTTTCAAGAGATAAAATCAATGGATGATATCCTAGAATGTAGAGCGACAGTGTCACGTCTCAACGGCAACACGTCCCGTATTCTAATCTTAAGTGGCGGCAGCAACATTCTTTTCTCTTCTGAAGTTTATGATGGTTTGGTTATCTACCCTAACTTGAAAGGCATCGAGACGCTTGAAGAGACCGATGAGACCGTAAAAATCCGTTGTTATTGCGGTGAGGTTTGGAAAGATTTCGTCGACTACACCGTCTCGAAAAACCTCTATGGTTTGGAGAATCTCGCCGACATCCCAGGCAAGGTCGGAGCAGCTCCGGTTCAGAACATCGGCGCTTATGGTGCAGAAGTGAAAGATACTATTTATCAAGTTAACACCGTTGATTTAGTGACCGGAGAAACCAAAGTTTTCAGCAATGAAGAATGTCGGTTTTCATACAGAAATTCGGTTTTTAAACAATTGATTTCTAATAGGACAACGCATGCGTTGTCCCAACTGGATGACAAATCATTACCCGGAGGTACAAGGCATGCCTTGTACAAAAATGACGGATATCCATTGATTTTCGCCGTCGATTTTGTATTGAAAAAACACGGTGAATTGAAACTGGATTACGGCAACATCCGAAATTATTTGGCAAACAAAAACATCACCAATCCTACCATTCAAGATGTAGCGACAACAGTAAAAACCATTCGCGCTGAGAAATTACCTGAAGTTGGCTTTGTTGGCAGTGTTGGAAGTTTCTTCCAGAATGCGATAGTAACAACGGATAAATATCTGGAAATCAAGGAATTATATCCAGATGTGCCGTCTTATCCAGTTGACATCAATTCCGTCAAAATCCCTTCAGGTTGGCTCATTGACCGTGCCGGCTGGAAAGGCTACCGCGAGAACCACGTCGGCGTATGGGACAAGCAGGCGCTGGTCTTGGTGCATTATGGTGGCGGCAAACCACAAGAAATCCTGGATCTTATGCGAAAAATCCAGGATTCAGTATACCAAAAGTTTGGAATTGAGATAAAACCGGAGGTGAATATTGTTTAAACATATCTACTCATCCAAATCTCGAAAAATTTGTCATAAACCATATATGCGCCATTTGACACGGTTATCAAATCGCGCTCTAGAAGACCTTTCACAGCCGATGACACCGAACTTGGTGAGGGCAAGCCGTGTTTTTTGGCAAAATCTCCTGATGTTATGTTTTTTGCTTTTCCTTCCTCGCAGATAGAAAGCATCACCTGACGCTGTTTTTCAGGCAACTGGGAATATAAATCGACATAAATCGGAGCTGTGAAATTTATTATGTAATCTATTGATTCATAATACATTTCCAACGAACATTTCTTGCGGGAATCCGTCCATGAGAACAAAATGTTCATTACCTTCTGTAGATAAAACGTTACACCTTCAAAATCATCATACAATTTATCTATTACGGCGACATCAATCTTTTTATTTGCTTTCGCAAAATTATCCAAGCAAAACTCCAAATATTTCGGTTTGTCAATTATCGGAAGATTAATTATTGTAACACTTTGGTAAAACGGCCTGTTTGGAGAAGTAAATATATTTCCCATCAGATGACGTTGCGAACCCGAAAAAATGAATTTTGCATTGCTGCAATATTGGATATGTGTACGAAGATCCGCCTCAATATTTCCGTCTTTGTACTTGGTTATCTGCTGGAACTCGTCAATAGCGACAATACAAGGCTTGTCGGCATTTTTAAGATAATCGAAAATCTCATCCAAAGTTGTTGACGGGCTCTTTATATCTCCAACTCCGACTGACCATGACGGCGTTCCGTTTATGTCATAACTGATTCCTGTGGTCAACGATTTTATAAAGCTTATAAAACGTCCGTAAATCATCTTCCCTTTCGGTTTCAGAACCTCCAAAATGGTTTTGCCAAGCTTGTTGATAAAATCTTCGACACAAAGAGTCGAGTAAATGTCTATGATAAAACAGTAATAATTATCGGCAATTTCTTTTTGGGCAAAACAATGTCTTATCAAATCGGTTTTTCCGATTCGTCGAGGCGAAATCAAGGCCAAATTATTGCCGTTTGTGAGCAGAGATACAATATCCTTTGTCTCTTTTTTTCTGTCACAAAAAAACTCTTCTCCGGCATATCCAGATGTTACGAACGGGTTGCTTTCCATTGTCATTTTATTATTTTTTGATAATCATTTTATGATAATCATAAAACGATAATTTATATTATATTGATTGTCAATATTTTATAAAAATTACATTTCAACAATGCAAAGATATATAAAATATATTTATCACACAACAAAAAAAACGTCAAATATTAAAAAATATAAAAATGTGGTCCGCAAAGCTCACATTGAGCTTTGCGGACCACATTTTTCAAACTCAGCCAAAGGCTGCATATTCGGGCGTAAGCCCGCACATTATTCCTTGCGTCGGCGTAAAGTTGCGTATCCTGCGCCGAGAGCGCCAAGGATAAAGAGACCGCTGCCGAGAGGTGCACCGGGCACATCACCCATCCCACCATGTTCTCCCGGCAAGCTCGGGAGCATCAGCCCGAGACCGCCATCACGAAGAAAATCACTCTGAGCCCAGTCATTGAAAAATGCGTCCGACAATCCTATCTGGGCTTTTGCGCCAAGCCCGATGGCTAATACCAATGCTATCGCTAATACTATCTTTTTCATTTTACAACAATTTTTTGGGTTTTAACTTCATTACCATTTATCATACGTAAAACGTATACACCACATGACGGTTTTTCAATCATTTGCGTACCGTTTATTTCGACAGTTTTGATGACACGGCCTGTCATGTCGATCAATTGCAATGTGCCTTCGCCATTCACCACAATATTTCCATTGTTGACATAAGCGAACATTGCCGTTTCGGCGTTTTCACCTATGCCGGTGTTATTTCTGCAGACGACTTTGAAACGCTCTGCATATTCATTGCCAGTGGCATGGAATTGATAGTTCTCTTCGAGAAGCATATCAGTATCAGCACCTGTCAGATTGTCTATAAGATGCAAGTAAGAGAAGCCTTCAACACCTTCTATTGTAATGGTGTAGTCAGCATTTTTTGTGTTCTTGAAGATTACATCCATTGTCTCACATTCCTCGCCGACATGAGCGATAGCATAGTCTTTTTCGCCATTTTTAATTGAGATCTGGGCTGCGCTGCTTGAGAAGTTATCGAGCTTGTCCAAGCCATCGCCTTCGCTGAAGTATGCATAAGTGCGGTCTTCACTGCCATTACCTGAGACGTTGATTTTCAGACGTTTGACATCGCTTTTCGATGCCGATTCGGCTGTAGCCTCAGCGTTGGTCTTAGCTATGGTGACATTGCCGTTTGACTTTGCCACGACCAAAACACCCTGTCCTGGTGCGATGGCATCGTCAAATGCATGGGCGACCCAGGCGCCTGCATAAGTGAGCTCGTAATATCCTGACTCGAGATTTGAGTCGTCGATAGCGCCGCCTGCACCTTTATAAATATTATGCGGGAACGGGTTGCCGATGATATTGATGCCTTTTGATGCTGTTGAGGAATTTGCCGTAACCTGATATGTCACGGTTGAATTGTTCAGTGTGCCGACAAATGCCGGTGAGATGCCATTGCTATTGGCGTAGAGGTAACCTCTACCCTTCTCGAATGTGGTGAAGTCGGCATGACCGCTACGGTAGTTTTCCCATGTCGCCGTGTTCTCATTATAACGGTACAAATCGTAAGTCTCGGTCAAGAAATCGCTGCCAGCGATAGGCATATCGTTGACTGACGATGCGATGAGGTGCCAACCGTTGGAGTCTTTGGCTGTGTAGGCTGTGATGCTTTTCTTAGCCTTAGCGGCAACATTTGCCGACTCATTTATTACCTGAGCGCCATCTTCTATCACAAAATTCTCTGGGTCGTCATTAACAATAGTTCCTGTTACCGTAAGTGTCGAACCGTTATCGATCGTCAAAGTATTGCCGTTTGTATCAAGACTTGCCACGGTAACCTGGGCGTTGTTGTCGATAATGATATCATCCGGCAGTGATACACTACTATTTTGATCTGGCACTACACCGCCAGGCCACATGTTCGGATTATTCCAACTTGGTGTGATAAACGTAAATTGGAACCAGTTTGTAGGGTCGATGATATCATTTTGCTCATCATAAGTCACAGTCGTCTCACAAACCAAATCCAGTTCTTGGGTGAGAAGATGATCATAAAGTTTAAATGTAATTGTTTCACCACTGGCCACATTACTACGAATAGACAATGGCACAACGAAATTACCATCTCCTGCGTCCATTGGAAATTCACTAGCCCTGCATTCTTCACCGCAGAATGCGCCTAATTCCAAAGTTGTAGCAGTCTGCTGCACGCCATCAATCATTATGACTCCAAAAACCGACATGTTAAATTGATTTCCACTTATTGGTGTCCAATGATGGGTCTGTGCCATCATCGCAAACGATGACATCAACAAAACAATAATTAATAAAAACCTTCTCATATTCTATTTATTTAAGTATTTATAATCAATCACTAATTTTGACGTTGTAATTTTAGATAATATTTTTTACAAATCAAAGCTTTTTTTCAAAACATAATTCTTTTATTTCACAACCACTCTTCCGCGATAATTATTCCCTCTCTCGGTGATAATCTGAATGTTGTATACTCCACTCCTATGAAGACCTTTGATGATGTTTCCTTGCAGCACTCTCTCGTCACGGATTATTGAGCCGACGCTGTTGGTGATGATTACTTCCATGATCTTTTCGTTCGTTGGAATGTCTATCGTGAACTCGGCGTCTTTGTCTACAGGGTTCGGGAAGAGTGTCATCGTCGCTGTCTTGTATTCTGACTTGAATTCTATCGTCTCTATATTTTCAAGGGAACCTAAAACCGCATTTGTCGAGAACGTTATCGCTCGGCTGCAGTCGAAGTTCTCTGTCTCGGTCGCTCTGTTGACCAATCCGAATGTAACTCTTTCGCCGTCCTCTCCACTTATTGTCAGCACTGCCACGTATCTGTCCAATTGTTCACAGTATTCAACTCGTACGCTGCCGCGGTTCTCTCCGTTCACAAAGGCGCCCAGCTCGTAATTGTTCGAGTACAGTTCCTCTCCGTTTTCCGTTATCACTGTTATTATAGTCATGTTGTCGGCAAAGGCGTGGACATTGTTCGCCCAATACCTCTTGTATGTCTCCTCTTGCTGTCCCTCTTCTCTGCTTTGCACGAAGGTCAGGGTTCTGTTATCTGTCGCGGTCGACTTGTACAGATAGCCTTGGCCCGGCTCGAGGTTCAACGACGGGAACCACGACGCGCCTGTGTATATCGACGAGCTGCCCTGGCTCTTTATCATATCGCCCGATCGTGGCGTGAAGCCTGTCGTGGCTGCCGCTATGCTCTGGGTTGTTGAAACCGGGTACCCTATCCACGTCCAGTTGGGCTGAAGCGTTATCGGGTGCTCCTCAGGATTTACCGGAGTTCCTTGAAGCACTGCCGTCGTTGATGCCGACACATTGACTCTATAGCTCTTCTCGTTTTCCAGTGTCGTAAGTGTTCCCAGCCATGATCCGTTCGGCAGATGCTGGGTTGTCGATGTCTGTGACTTTATCTGGACTCCGTTGCCGCCAAGAGTGTTCTTCAGCTGCAGCATACCTGTTGTACCATCTTGTTCTATGTATGTCGAGTACCAGTTCCAGCCTGATACCAAAGGCTGTATCTGGTATTCTGTCGCCGGCACTGGTTCCAGCATCGGGAAGCCGCCGTTCTGGTTCTCGGTGTCCGCCACCCAGTGGAGGTATTCGCCGTTGGTGTTGTTGGCGTCGACCCAGGCGTTGAGGGCATCGAGTAAGTCTGTGCGGAAAGCACCGTTGACATAAGGCGGGGTGTTGAGAGTCCAGGTAGTACCGCTGCCTGAGAAGCTGGAGTTATTTTCCACAGTACAGTTATCGCTCGTAATTGGAAGTGTTGTTTCATAAGCTTTATAATAACAATTAGAAACAATCTCTGGGCAGTTTGCTGTACTTGTTATTATGCCTGACCAATCAAACTCATCTGAGATTTCACTAACCACATAACAATTAATAATAGTACTACCATTAGGAACACCACATATTCCTCCATTAAAATATGGTTGACTATTGGTTTTGGTTATATCTGTCCTAGATGATGCAGTTCCAATATAGTAACTATTCCTAATACTTGACCCATTACTTTTGCCGATTATTCCTCCAACTGATTCTATCCCATATACATTTCCTGTTGTTGCACAATTAGTAATATCTACACAATATGCTTGTCCTGCCAATACTCCAGAATAGTTTTCTCCATAGACATCACATTGTTTCAATATCAAGTTACTAATTGTCCCTCCTGTAATACAACCAAATAATCCTTGATGGTCTTCAAGTTCATTGCAATATAAACCATTGATTATATGATTATTACCATCAATATCACATCCCCTTAACACAGTAGCCCGAGATGAGGCAATTGATGTCCATCGATAACCACTAAGATCTATATCCTTCGTGATTACAATTCTTTTATCAACGAAACCATATTCGTTATAATTCGCGCCATTTAATCCATTGGATACACTTGATAACCAAGCAAGTCCTTCAGCTGAGGAAATATAGATATTCCCTTCTGCATCCTCCACATATCCTTCCGGTTGCGAGGTTACAACTTCCGTCCAACGTAATTTATCTGGGATATATGTAACTGGATTACTCCATCCGCTGGCATCAGCTTCACCACATATGGATCTGACATAAAAATCCAAAGGATGCCCTACAGGTATATCTTCCAATATACAAGGATTGGAGTCAACGGAAACTACGACCCCTTCATTCATATCATGTTGAGCAGGCACATACAACACTTCCCAATGGTCTGGTTCACCTATCTGAGTCCATTCCAATTGAGTACGAATTGTTGAATTTCCAACAATAGTTGCATTTGTAACGACAACATCACTTGGATTATAGCATGATGGTTCATAATAATCGCCAAAAACAGGATATCCACTTTGGCCGTCTGACACCCAAGTTTTAAGGTTTTGATCATTTTGCCATTCCACCCATGCATTTAAAACATCAATTAAATCACTATAGCTTGTACCATCCACTGAAACTGATGTTAATAAAGCATTTGTATCTCCATTATGATAAAACAGTGCCGTATCGGAGATACTTTCATCAACCATACCAAATAAAGTCATGTTTGGATTTGAATCATATTCTCCATAAACAAAACTAGCATAAGACTTATCATAATAACCAACCAGTCTACCAATCGGACCATGATAATCAGAATCAGATTCAACTTGGCCTGTGGAATAACTGTTATATACTTTAGCCTGCTGGTATATTAAGCCTATCAGGCCACCCCGACCCACATCCCACGCATCAACATCGCATACTGTAATCAAAACATCTCCAGTTGCATAACAATTCCGTATTACAACATCTCCATACACTCCACCAACGAGTCCACCGCAGACTTCTCTTCCCATAACTGTTCCCGAGGCCGAACAATTTGTTATAATGGTAGGTATATTACTTTCATAAGCCCATATATAACCACAGAGAGAGCCAGCACCGCCATTACCCGATACATCAACCGAAGAATGGCAATTAGTGATTTCATAACAATCGCGTGTCTCTCCTGCAAGACCGCCGATAGTAGAAGAAGGCAGCCAATATTGAGGATCGTTTCCAACTGGCTCTCGCGTACTGGAAACAGAGCCTCCAAACATATTTACATTTCTAATTCTTCCTTTTGTAACACGTCCGAATAAACCCAAATTAGAACTTGCATCGCGTACATAGATATTAGATATAGCATGTCCCTGTCCCTCAAAAGTTCCAGAGAATTCCGTCCACTCCCAATTGAGGTAACGTCCCATGGGATACCATCTGTAACCTTTAAGATTAATATCTGATGTTAATGTAATCGTCTTCCCTTCAAATTTATTTGGTTGATTTCCTTGGAATCCGTTAATTAAAACAGACAACCATGCTAAGCCTTCGGCTGATGATATTTCAACGTTGCCGTTAGCATCTTCAACAAATCCATCTGGCTGTTCTCTAACAACATCTGTCCAATATGGGTCTAACTCGACTGTACGCTTTACCCATGGAGAATTTTGATTTGCTCCACAGGTTGTTCTGGCATAAATATCATAAGTGGCATATTTGGTCAAATTATTAATAGTCGCCTGGGCTGTTTCAACGTTTAATAAAACACCTTCTCCTTGTGTAAATCCTGCTAATCCATATTCCAATTGCCATAACACCGATGGCTCATAATAACTATTCCATACACAAACAGAAGTTGTATCTATAGCGATATCAATATTTGGCATTTGACAATCCTCGTCATGTCGAACATACAATGCAAAACCTTTTGAATTGATATACCCGGAATAATTGAGCGACGCAACATTTCCTACCATATAAAACGGACTAAAATCAGTTGCCGATGGACTTAAAAAGCAATGCTCATCTATAGCAGTATTAAACCAAACACTTTGATTCTCATAATAAACAACGTCTACAATCAGAGCCTTTGATAAATCGTCAGAAGTGAAAACAACTTGATTCTGACAATCATTAGTATATTCTGTACTAAAATATGGATTATGACCATTCGAGCTATAAAATTCCATGGGCTCGTACATATCGAAATAACTATCGCCAGATGTCTGTCCAATTATTACGTTGCCGTTCTCTTCAGGGATAATCCCTAAAATAGCAGCTTGATTATTATTATAGCCCAATACGGCATCCAAAAGATACCAGCCATTGCAATTTCCGCTCCAACCGAAATTAAACGAAAAATAATCTTCGGAATTGTAACCATCACAAACAAAAGCGTGACCGCCACTATCACTGCGTCCTGAATAATATATCGGATTTGATGCATTCAGATCATTGCGAAGCATTGTATACCATTCATTCTCAGAATAAAACTTTTTTTCAGCATAACCCATGTCAGGACTATACTTGAAGAAATTAATAAATGCTCCCCTGGCATCATGATCATATGCCCCACTCTCGCCTGATGTATATCCCATATTCACAGCAATGCCACAATCTGACATCAGTTTTGCAACAGCATTAACCTGCGCTTCAGAGCTTTCGTTGTTTAAAGCATCAGGCATATTTGTGTAATCATACATGGAGTTTGCAAAGTTTACTGATAGCTCACCGTAATTGCTCTGATAACTATGCGTTCCCCTTCCGTTTGTTGGATATTCATGATAGTTGATAATTTGCGCCATAGCTGTTGCCACACAGCCAGTCACTGCATGACCACTTCCCGTTTCAGGAGTCATATTGTTATAATATTGTCCTTGATCCCAAGTAGTGGTCAAAAGCGGACCAACCTCGGTCCTGTTGCCTTTGGGTTGTGGAGGATTATTAGGATTGATTGACAATAGCTCCTGCCATTCTGCTTTAGTGGCTTTATCGGGTTGATTCTGAGAAGCCGCCTCGATTTGACCTGCCAAGTCATCCAAATAATCTGTGATTTGTGGCGGAATAGTTCCCTCTGTCGGCCATGGACGGTCGAAACTATAGCCTATAACCGGATGCGCCACATCGTTGGCTGAGACAATAACGAAACCCGTTTCGCCAAGGTTTACTACATAAAACGCAGCGTCACGTTTGTTAGGCATCGGATGCGAATAAACGATGTCTATCTTAAGCTGAGCCGCGCCTCTTTCACGCTGAGCAGCAAAGGCTTTCGCTATGAGCTGGGCTTTGGTTTGGTCAACATTTTCGGCAAACACCGAAAATGATAAAAATAATACAGTAAACAGGAGTAATAGTTTCTTCATAGTAATTATTAAAAATTGTTTTGTCTTTTCGTTTATTTCTATAAAAAAGACATAAAAAAAACGTGGCACTTTACTTTTCAGTTGATCAAGAGGCCTTCGACTGCCGACACTTCAACTATCAGTAAAGCCCACGTGAGATACACGTGAGCATTTGCTTTACTGCTTGAAGTGTCAATGAAATTGTCGAAGTTTCTTGATACAAGCTTAAAGCTAACGCTTTTTTAAATATGTCTGTTATTTTATACTTTTTCTACATGATATTTTGTTTTACTATGCGACTGCAAAGATAGAAATAAAGATTTAAAATTGCAAGAAAAAAATCACAATTTACGCATCCACAACCTGAACAGCCTGTCTAAGACAACGTATCTGCCATCTTCCACAGATATTATTTTTTTTGCTGTCAATCCTTTTAGCGATGCTTGAATTGAACTTGTGGAACTTAAATTGTATTTTTTCATAAATCCAGCTGACGTAATCTCACAAATTTCATCCTCTTTAGCCAATGCAAATAAAACTTCTTTTTGTCGAACCGTCAACTCTGAAAGAGTATTGGTATATACAAACGACTGCTTGTTCAAAAGAGTTTCCAACGATTTGTCATAAAGCACTTGTGTCACTTCACCATTTTGAGGTATTATCTGATATAACTCATTCATTATAAATTGAATATACAAAGTAACACCATCAACCGAGTTGTAAGCGGTTTCAACGAATGATTCTGCGATTTTTTTCTTGTTTTCTTCAAAAAGACCTGCCACAAATTCTGTATATTTCTCCAAATCAATCTTTCCAATCTGCATGAAAGTCGCGCTTTGGTAAAATGGCTTGTCTGGCGAGTTGAACATGTTGATAAGCATATCTTTCTCGCTACCGGCAAAAATGAATTTGCAGTTCGGACAATGCTGAATTTTTGTCCTCAAAAGCGCCTCCACATTCTTTTCAGGATAATATCCAATTTGCTGAAATTCATCAATGGCCACAACACAAGGCTTGTCGGCAGTTCCGAGATACTTGAAAATTTCATCTAAAGTGGTCTCCGGCGAGTCAATATCACCCAGAGAAATTTCAAAAGTAGGATCGCCAGTTTGTGCATCTATCTTAAAACCGCCTCTCAAAGATGTAAAAATATTCTTTAAAGAATCAAAAAAACTGCTGCTTTTGGGCTTCAAACTTTTGACAATCTCCTTCCCCAATGCCAAAACAAACTCCTGCAATGACATTGTTGCAAGTATATCTACAAAGAAAACATTATATTTTTTTCTAATTTCGGGTCGCTCAAAACAATGACAAATCAAACCCGTCTTGCCTATTCTTCTATGAGATACCAGAACAGTATTTCTGCCATTCAAAATATTGTCAATCAATTCTTTACTCTCAGAAACTCTATCACAAAAATAGTGCTCTCCTGCATAGTTTCCTATCACAAAAGGGTTGTTTAATTTTTCCATTTTTATCATCTTTTAAATTATTGCAAAGATAATTATTATTTTTATAATAATCACAAAAATAATAAAAAAAATTAAGACGCCATAATATGACGCATCCTACATATCAAGTTATTCGTTCAAATCTCTAATAAAGCTTCTGATCGAATTCAATAACGGTTCCAAATCATTACTGATAATATTGAAAATCTTTACACAAAGGCTTCGATTCCATCCCTTTCAATCTCTCTTTTTAAGGTTTCATTCATGTTTTTGTGTTCTCTAACCACGTCAACATCACAATTGAGAATATTCTCCAAAAATTGTTTCAAACGAATGCGGAGAAACATATCCGGCTTCATGACCACACAAACATCGACATCGCTGTCAGCAGTCTGTTCTTCTCTAGCCACCGAACCGAACAAGCGCAACGAACTTACCCCGAAATCCCTTTTAAGAATGTCGGAATAAGACTTCAATTTTTCAATATAATCGTTGCGAGTTCCCATCGTTATATTGTTAACGATGCAAAGATACAATAAATCTTATTGTTTATCAAGAGTTTTTGAAAATTTTCTACAAAATCAATCCTCCCACCAACTCATTCACATCTTTAACCCCATGCTTCTCGCAATACTCCACAATGCCTTTGGCGACTTTTGCGGATATTGCAGGGTCGATGAAATTGGCTGTGCCGATTTGAATGGCTGAGGCTCCGGCCAGTAGGAATTCTATGGCATCGGTGGCTGATGAAATGCCGCCCAAGCCGATCACCGGAATCTTCACGGCTTTAGCCACCTGCCATACCATGCGCAACGCCACAGGCTTAACGCAAGCGCCTGACAATCCTCCTGTTACCATCGAAAGGATTGGCTTACGAGTCTCTGCGTCGATAGCCATACCAAGCAACGTATTAATTAAGGAGACGGAGTCAGCACCGGCAGCCTCGGCAGCAAGCGCTATTTCAGCGATGTTGGTAACATTCGGCGATAGCTTCACCATTAGGTGTTTGTGGTAGACCTCACGCACCGCCTTAGTCACCTGCTCGATGCCCGAACATGTCACACCGAACGCCATTCCACCTTGTTTAACATTAGGACATGACACGTTAAGTTCGATAGCCGGAACATCATCAAGTGCATCAATCTTAGCGGCAGCAGTGACGTAATCGTCTATGTTTGAACCACTTACGTTAACGATAACATTAGTGTCGAAATGTCTGATTCTCGGATAAATCGTTTCAATGAAGTAATCTACGCCTTTGTTTTGAAGACCCACACAATTAAGCATTCCCATTGGCGTTTCAGCCATTCTCGGGTAAGGATTTCCCTCACGGTGATGCAAGGTAGTGCCTTTCACTATGATGCCGCCGAGTTCTGAAAGGTCAACAAAATCAGCGTATTCCTCGCCGTAGCCGAACGTGCCTGACGCCGTCATGACGGGATTTTTCAGGGTCAAGCCCTTGAGTTTGATTTCAGTCTTTACCATAGCAACCTCTCAATATTAAAAACCGGACCTTCTTTGCAAACGCACAGATTACCTTCTTTGGTGTTCTCAACGCAGCACAGACAGGCGCCGATGCCGCATGCCATCTGGTTTTCGAGCGACACCTCGCACCAGATGCCCTTTTCTCTTGCGACCTTTGCCACTGCTTTCATCATAGGCATCGGGCCGCAAGCGTATATCTTATTGATTTTCATCGTATTCCAAAGCGAATGCTCCGTCACGAAGCCTTTCTCGCCCATCGAGCCGTCGTTGGTGGTGATGAACACGTCACCCTCATTACGGAAACGATCAAGAAGCATCAGGTCAGACTGAGTGCGACCGCCCAAAAGGAAATTCACGTTTGGCAGATAATTGCATTTCTTAGCAAAATAAAGCAAAGGCGCAATTCCTATTCCACCGCCGACCAACAGAATATTGTCGTCTTTGGCAGGCATGGTGAAGCCATTGCCAAGAGGCAAAACCACGTTCACCTTGGCGCCTACCGGCAAGGCACACAGTTTCTTTGTGCCTTCGTGCTTCTCCTGAATCAGCAGGTCGATGGTATTATTCTGATAATCAACGTCGTGGATGGAGATCGGACGACGCAGATAGGCTTTGTCGCAGCCGTCGACGCGCACGTTCACAAACTGACCGCCGGCTATCTCAGGCAACTGCGTCGCTGATTTCAGTTTCAACAACGCAGCACGCTGAAATGATTGCTTTTCGATTACTGTGAAATCAATAATAGTTTTCATTAAACCTTCTTCGGTTTCTTTGTTGACTTTGTTGCTGGAGCGGCAGCGGCTTTCACGTTTTCCTTTGCTGCTGTTTTTGGTGCGGCTTTCTTTGCAGGAGCCTTCTTCACAGCTTTTTTCTCAGCCGTTGCTTCCTCTGGCTTCTCCTCCTCTTTCTTCTCTTCCACGTTGAAATCGAGGATGCCCTTATCGTTAAGAAGCTGATACCATTGGAACACTTTCTTCATATCTGATTGATACACAGCGTCTTCGTCATACTCAGGCAACACGAGCAAGAACTTCTCTCTCAACTCGACCGGTGATGCCTTCTTAGGATCGAAATCGAGTTTGTCACCTATTTTCTCATGAATGCTCATGAAAACCTCCTTCAGAGGCTTGTCCTCACCTGTTGTGAAGATGCTGATTTCCTCCAAAGAACTGATTTTGTCGTTTGCAAAAGCAGGGATACGCTTTCCGTCCAACAATGACTCAACAATAAGCTTTCCTCCGCCGTTGGTTGTGACGAGGAACAGACCTGGTTTGCCAGAAATGGCTACAACTTTACTTAAATCCATAATTCAATTTAAATTTTCCTAATAATATAATTCTAAATGTTGTTCAAATTCTTTTAATTAAATGACTGCAGATCGGTCAAACGCTTGTAAACGCCACCTTTTTCGATGAGTTCCTCGTGTTTGCCACGTTCCACAATCTGACCTTTCACCATCACCAGGATCTCGTCGGCATTCTGAATTGTCGACAGACGGTGTGCGATGACGATAGACGTACGGTTTGTCATAACCTTTGCAAGTGCTTCCTGCACAAGGCGTTCCGATTCTGTATCGAGTGATGATGTCGCTTCGTCGAGGATGAGAATCGGAGGGTTTTTCAGGACCGCTCTTGCAATGCTGATTCTCTGACGCTGTCCGCCTGAGAGATTCATTCCACGGTCGCCGATATATGTGTCGTATCCGTCTTCCATCTCCATAATGAAATCGTGTGCATTGGCGATCTTAGCCGCCTCGATGACCGCTTCACGTGTAGCGTGCTCAAGTCCGAACGCTATATTATTAAATACGGTGTCGTTAAACAGGATGCTTTCCTGCGAGACGATGCCCATCAAGCCGCGCACATCACAAATCTTGAAATCGCGCACGTCAATACCGTCAATGAGAATATGACCCTCACTGACATCATAAAAACGAGGAAGCAGGTCGACCAAAGTGGACTTGCCGCCGCCGCTTTCGCCAACGAGCGCTATCATCTTGCCTTTCGGGATGGTTAAGTCAATGTTTTTCAACACATTAACCTCATTATAATGGAAACTCACATTATTATAAACAATGGAATTCTTGAAATCAGGCAATGGTAATGCATCCTGTTTCTCAACTATAACCTCTTCAGCATCAAGCACTTCGAAGATACGGTCGGCTGATGCCATTCCTTTCTGAAGGCTGTAGAAACCTTGCGAGAATGACTTGGCCGGAGAGATAATCTGTGAGAACACCACGATATACGCTATGAAATTAGCCGCTGTGATGCTCGACACCGCCTCAGGATTCTTGGCTGCATCCAAAATAAGGGTGGCGCCAAACCATATCACAATAGCGATGATGATAGATGAAAGGAACTCGCTCATCGGAGAGCTGAGGTCACGTTTGCGGTTCACGAATTTAATCACGCGAGTGTAACGGCCGTTCTGCTCGTTGAACTTCTCGCTTGAATAACCGATGGCGTTGAAAGCCTTGATGATACGCAGTCCGCCTATTGTTTCCTCAATGGTGGCAAGCATTCCAGCGAATCGGTTCTGTCCGTCGAGAGAGTCTTTCTTCAACGATTTTCCAATCCAGCCGATGATGAGACCGCCGATTGGGAGCAGCAACACCACAAAGAGCGTCAGACGCCAGCTCACACCCAGCATATATGCGAAATATGCAGCTATTGTCAGAGGCGACTTGATGAAAACATCAAGATAACTGATGATTGACACCTCGATTTCCTGCACATCGGTGGTGATACGAGCCATGATGTCGCCTTTCTTGTGTTTGCTGTAGAACGACAGCGGTAAAATCATGATTTTCTTGTACAAATCGTTGCGGATATCCTTGATGGTGCCGGCTCTCGCCCCGACCATAAAATACAAGGCAAAATAGGTTGTGATATTTCGCAAGAAGAAAGCGATGACAAGCAACAAGCAGATGAAAACCAACGCAGCAGCCTGTCCTTTCAGAATGATGATATAACTTACATAATAGTCAAGCATTGCCAGCAATGAGTCGGTGTCGAGCGCAAATTCCGGCTTGATTGTAGTGAGGTTGTCAGGATTGAACAAAAGGTTCAAAAACGGCACTATCATCGAGAATGAGAACAATGAGAACACTATTGCAAGAATATTGAAAACAATGTTCATCAAGATGCTAAACCAGTACGGCTTCACATAATGTAATATCCTGCGAAAATTTCTTTTTTTATCCATTTTTTAATCGTTTACATAGTTAAAACCGGTGTAGTTTTCCGGTGTTATGGCATGCATCTCCTTCTTAACCGATTGGCTGACAGGCAGTTGGTCGATAAATGCATCGATTGACTCACGTGTCACTTTCTCGTTGGTGCGGGTGAGACCTTTGAGGAGTTCGTAGGCGCCTTCAACCTGCTCACGGCGAAGAATGGTCTGGATGGCCTCAGCAACGACGGCGTAGTTGTTTTGCAGGTCTGCACGAAGCTTCGTCTCGTTGAGAATAAGCTTATCCAAACCCTTTGACAACGAGCTTGTCGCAATCAAAGTGTGTGCCAACGGCACTCCGACGTTACGTGTCACCGTTGAGTCGGTAAGGTCGCGTTGCATGCGGCTGATCGGGAGCTTGCGGCTGAGATGCTCGAAGATGGCGTTGGCCATTCCAAGGTTGCCTTCAGCATTCTCGAAATCGATAGGATTCACTTTATGCGGCATAGCTGAAGAACCCACCTCGCCGGCTTTAATCTTCTGTTTGAAGTAATCCATCGAGATATACATCCAGATGTCACGCGACAAGTCAATCAATATCGTATTGATGCGTTTGATGGTGTCGAAATATTCCGCCATCACGTCGTAATGCTCAATCTGCGTTGTCGTTTCCTGACGTTTAAGTCCAAGTTTCTTGCTGAACTTCGCGGCGAACTCTCTCCAGTCGAACTGCGGATATGCCACCTTGTGGGCGTTCATATTGCCCGTGGCTCCACCAAATTTATTCTCAAACGGCAGTCTTTTCAGCTCATTCAACTGGTTTTCAAGACGCTCGACAAACACATAAATCTCTTTTCCGAGATGTGTAGGGCTCGCCGGTTGACCGTGGGTATGTGCCAACATCGGGACATCACGCCATTCGTTTGCAAGCTCAGCTAATCTATTGATAATCTTTTCAATAGCAGGGATAACAAGCTCTCTGTTTGCCTCTTTCATCGTGAAAGGCACAGCGCTGTTATTGATATCCTGCGATGTCAGACCGAAGTGGATAAACTCCTTGAACTGTGTCAGATTCATCTCATCGAAACGGCGTTTCAAGAAATACTCCACAGCCTTCACGTCGTGGTTTGTGGTCTTTTCAATTTCTTTAATCTCTTGAGCGTCAGCGACTTTAAAGTTTTTGACGATATTTCTCAACTTACGGAAATATTTTGGGTCAAAACTTGCAAGTTGAGGCAATGGCAGCTGGCAAAGTGCAATAAAATACTCGACCTCCACCATCACTCTGGCGCGGATCAGTCCAAATTCTGAAAAATACTCGTCCAGTCGCTCAACTTTCTTGCGATAACGACCGTCGATAGGTGAAATAGCTGTTAATTCTGATATATTCATCTTTAAAAAATCTTGTCGTTCAAACTTGCAAATATAGGAAGAAAATCTTTATATATAAAAATTAATTTGGCAAATTTCAGACACGAGCATTTTTAAATTGAATTATCGTATTTTATTTATTTCAATTTTAAAACTTAGAAAAACTCAATATCAGACACATCAACGCCTTGTTTTTCGGCTGATTTCAGAAGTTTTTCCATAGCAGTTTTGTCATAAGGAATCTTTCTTGTCAGAATCCAACATTTTGATTTTCTTTTGTTTGCAAGTATAACAATACCAGAAGCTTCGTCGTATTCGATGACGAGATATTTCTTTCTCCAAAGGCCATTTCTAATAATCAAATAGTTATTTCGGATTCTAACGACGAATTTCCCATGATAGCACCTCGTTAAACGACGACTTATCTCATCTATTGAGACATAAAGAAGTTCAAATGAATTGTCATGAGCAGCAGACAAATACATAAACACATCAAGTTTCGTAAAGAGACATTTCTCTTTAGTACACGCCACCTCATACCACTTAAATGGCATAAGCGGACTATTGAAATAATCAGCTTGCATAATTTAAATAATTTAAAGGAACAAAAAAATGTAAAGAAAATTGCTTTTTGGCAAATATTAACATGAAGAAAATTCTCCACTAACAATGTTGCAAAGATAATAAAATTTTTTGTAATTTCGCACGATAAAAAAGGATTAAATAAAAATATATTAAAAATAAACATAAATCATTGATAATCATGAAGTACGATGTTATTGTAATTGGTAGCGGTCCTGGCGGTTACGTCGCTGCTATCAGAGCTTCACAGCTCGGCAAGAAAGTTGGAGTAGTAGAAAAAGCTGAAATTGGCGGCACATGCCTCAACTGGGGCTGCATCCCGACCAAGGCTCTGCTGAAGAGTGCAGCTGTCTATACATATATGCAACACGCTGAGAATTACGGCATTAAGCTCGAGGGCGAGGTTCATCCTGACATGGAAGCCGTGGTCGCTCGCAGCCGTGGCGTCGCTGACGGCATGAGCAAAGGCGTGCAATACCTCTTTAAGAAAAACAACGTTGAACTGATCCCGGGTCTCGGCTCACTCACAGCAAACAAAACAGTGAAAGTCGTTGACACTGAAGGTAATACAACAGAATATGAGGCCGACCACATCATCCTCGCAACAGGTTCTCGCGTGCGTCAGCTGCCGGCAATGCCTATCGACGGCAAGAAAATCATCAGCTATCGTCAGGCTCTGGTGCTGGATAAGCTTCCAGAAAGCATGGTGGTCGTCGGTTCAGGCGCTATCGGCTCTGAATTCGCCTTCTTCTTCACCTCAATGGGCGTGAAAGTGACATTGGTGGAGTTCTTGCCAAACGTCGTCCCTAACGAAGACGAAGAGGTCTCAAAACAGGTCGAGCGTTGCTTTAAGAAACTGAAGATGACTGTGATGACTGAGGCATCAGTGACAAAAGTAGACACAACAGGCGAGAAATGCATCTGCACTATCGATACCAAGAAAGGCGAGAAAGTCGTTGAGGCTGACATCGTTCTATCTGCTGTTGGCGTACAGACCAACCTCGAGGACCTCGGTCTCGAGAACCTCGGCATCGCCAACGAACGTGGCAAGATCACCGTTGACGACTACTACCGCACCAATGTTCCGGGCGTTTACGCTATCGGCGACATCGTCCACGGACCGGCATTGGCACATAAGGCATCACACGAGGCTATCATCTGCGTTGAGAAGTTCTGCGGATTGAATCCTAAACCATTGAACTACAACAACATCCCAGGCTGCACATACATCACTCCTGAAATCGCTTCAGTAGGTTTGAGCGAGGCTAAAGCTATCGCCGCAGGCTATGAGGTGAGAATCGGCAAGTTCCCGTTCACAGCATCAGGAAAGGCAGCAGCAGCAGGCAATAAAGACGGTTTCATCAAGGTTGTGTTCGATGCTAAGACCAACAAATGGTTAGGCTGCCACATGGTGGGCGAAAACGTCACCGAGATGGTCGCAACAGCAGTGTTGGCACGCGAACTCGGCGCTGAAGGCCGCGACATCATTGAGAACATCTTCCCGCATCCAACAATGTCGGAAGCCATCATGGAAGCTGCTGCTGCAGCATACGGCGAAGTGGTTCATCTATAATGGATAACAAGAAGGTTTTACTGACACTTCAGATAGTCGTTGTAATAGTAGGATTAGCTGCAATAGCAGCATGCATATTGGGTATCAGGGCACTTAGAATTGCAGAGAAACGCCCTGTTTCCTTAGAACAGATTGCACTACGCAGTAACGATATCGAGTTCACCGACGATATCACTTTCGCCGGTGAACGTGTGCCTTTGGAGATGTTCAACATCAGGGAGCGATACGAGCGCGAACTGCTGTCGACATGCTATTTCCACAGCAACACCATGCTGCTCGTGAAACGTTCGTCACGCTGGTTTCCGGTGATTGAGCCAATACTTGCAAAATATGGCATCCCCGACGATTTCAAGTATCTTTGCGTGGCAGAGAGCACCCTCTCTAACGCCGTCTCACCTGCCGGAGCAGTGGGCTTCTGGCAGTTTATGGAACGCACCGCCAAAGAATACGGCCTCGAAATCAACAAAGACGTCGATATGCGATACAACGTGGAACTCGAGACAGAAGCCGCATGCCGCTATTTCCTGAAATCGTATGAAATCTACCATAACTGGACACTGGTTGCAGCATCGTTCAACGCAGGAACACGACGCCTGAACAAGTTTCTGAAGGAACAAAAGGTGCATTCATATTACGACTTGCTCATGGCTGACGAAACAGAACGCTACATTTTCAGAATCCTGGCATTCAAAACCATCCTGAGCAATCCGGAGAAATATGGCATTTATGTCAGCAAAGATCTTGAATATCAGCCATTCAGATACAAAGTGGTCGTCGTTGACAAAAGTGTCGACAACTGGACGGATTTTGCCATAGAGCATGATATAACTTACAAACTTTTAAAGATTTTCAACCCTTGGCTGCGCTCCAACTCATTGAAAGTCAAGCACGGAGAGTCCTATGAGATTAAGATTCCGAAAAGACCTTTCGACCTCACAGCCGACTATTGCAACGAGGCTACAGGCGGTGCTGTGATAGAGTTTGAGAACGACACTATCGCTGAAAATTTAAAATAGTTTAGATGAGGGAGAAAAACAGAAATATTGCAGAAGACGAGTTCATCGAGATTTACGGGGCGCGTGAGAACAACTTGAAAAACATCGACTTACGCATTCCTCGTGACAAACTCGTGGTGGTAACCGGCTTAAGTGGCTCGGGTAAGTCGTCGTTGGCTTTCGAGACTATCTATGCCGAGGGTCAACGCCGTTATATGGAATCGTTTTCGGCTTACGCCCGCCAGTTTATCGGCAGCATGGAACGTCCTGATGTCGACGAGATTCGCGGACTCTCCCCTGTCATCTCCATCGAACAGAAATCAGTGAACCGCAACCCGCGCTCAACCGTCGGAACCATCACTGAAATATATGACTTCATGCGACTTCTGTATGCGCGAGCAGCAATACCCTACTCGTACAACACTGGCGAGAAGATGGTGCGTTACTCGGAAGAGCAGATTACCCAGATGATAATGGAGCAATACAAAGACAAGAGAATCAATGTGTTAGCTCCTGTAGTGAGAGGCAGAAAGGGTCATTACAGAGATTTGTTCGAACAAATCCGTCAGCAAGGATATATTAAGGTGCGTGTCGATGGCGAGATTCGCGAACTCACCTTCGGAATGCAGCTCGACCGTTACAAAACCCATGATATTGAGATAGTTATCGACCGGCTTGTCGTCCATGATGACTTTAGAGACAGGATAGTGAAATCGGTCGAGACGGCTTTCCGTCGAGGCAAGGGCATGTTGATGATTCTCGAAGAAGGCGGCAGCAACGTGCATTATTTCAGCAAGCTGCTGATGTGCCCGACAACCGGCATCGCATACCAAGACCCCGAACCAAACACCTTCAGTTTCAACTCACCTTACGGCGCCTGCCCGAAATGCAACGGACTCGGCACCATCATCCAGGTGGACATGAAGAAAATCATCCCCGACCCGAGCCTGAGTCTGCGCAAAGGAGGCCTCGCCCCTCTCGGAGAATATAAGAACAACTGGGTTTTCAACCAGCTCGAAGCCATCGGAACAAGATACGGATTCACACTCGACACCCCTATCAGCGAGATACCCGAAAACGCCATGAGCATAATCCTCTACGGTAGCAACGAGTCATTCACTGTGACAAAAGAATATCTTGGCACAAGTTCAACATACTCAATGCCTTTCGAAGGCGTCGTCAACGTGATAAAAAAACAAAACGAGGAAAATGCACCAGCATCTATAGTGAAATGGGCAAACAGCTTCATGAATGAGACGGAATGCCCTGAGTGTCATGGACAAAGACTCAAAAAAGAAGCGCTTTATTTCCGCCTGAACGGCAAAAACATAGCGGAACTCGCCGACATGGACGTCAACTCGCTCTCAAAATGGCTCGACAACCTCCCGAAGCATCTCGACGAGAAACAGAAGGAGATTTCGCACGATATCCTCAATGAAATCAAGAAAAGAATCAGCTTCCTGCTCAACGTGGGCATCGATTATCTCAACATGAACCGTCCAGCAAAGAGCTTGTCGGGCGGCGAGGCGCAACGTATTCGTCTCGCGACACAGATAGGCTCACAGCTGACAGGCATATTATACATCCTCGACGAGCCTTCCATAGGCTTGCATCAGCGTGATAATCACAGACTTATCGAGTCGTTGAAAGAGTTGCGAGACATCGGAAACAGCATCATCGTGGTGGAACACGACCAAGACACCATGCTCGCTGCCGACCATCTCATCGACATCGGTCCGGGTGCCGGCGTGAACGGAGGAAACGTAGTGTTTCAAGGCACTCCGAAAGAAGCGATGCATGGCAAAGGGCTCACTTGCGACTATCTGAGAGGCAAGAAACGCATCGAAGTGCCGGCAACGAGACGTAAGCCATTAGAGGGACAGCATCTTAAGCTGTTCAACGCTTCAGGACATAACCTCAAGAACGTCGATTTGGACATTCCGCTCGGCGTAATGGTCTGTGTGACAGGCGTTTCCGGCTCAGGAAAATCCACGCTCATCAACGAGACGCTCTACCCTATCCTGAGCAAACATTTCTATCGTTCTGAGAAGAACCCGTTGCCTTACGACCGCATCGAAGGCCTTGAATTTATTGATAAAGTCATAGAAATAGACCAGGCACCTATCGGAAAGACACCACGCTCGAATCCTGCGACATATACAAAGGTGTTCGACGATATCAGAAAGCTTTACGGCGAGCTGCCTGAATCTAAGATCAGAGGCTATAAATCAGGACGATTCTCGTTCAATGTGAAAGGCGGCCGCTGCGAGACCTGTCAAGGTGCCGGAGTGCGCGTCATAGAGATGAATTTTCTGCCCGACGTACAGGTAAAATGCGAGGCATGCCAAGGAAAACGATATAACCGCGAGACCCTCGAAGTGCGCTTCAAAGGCAAATCCATAAACGATGTGCTGAATCTTACAATCGACGAGGCTGTAGTATTCTTCGAGAACTTCCCGAGCATCTTACAGAAAATCAAGACATTACAGGATGTCGGATTGGGATATATCACCTTAGGACAGCCTTCAACCACCCTTTCCGGCGGCGAGGCACAACGTGTGAAACTTGCCACCGAGTTGTCAAAACGCGACACCGGAAAGACCTTGTACATCCTCGACGAGCCTACGACAGGCTTGCATTTCGAAGATATCAAGATATTGATGGAAGTGCTGAATAAGCTCGTAAACAAAGGCAATACCGTGCTCATCATCGAGCATAACATGGACGTCATCAAAATGGCTGATTACATCATCGACATGGGACCTGAAGGCGGCGAAAGAGGCGGAATGATTTTAAGTTGCGGAACACCTGAAGAAATAGTGAAGAAGGCAGTCGGTTACACCGCACATTATCTGAGCCTTATCTCTTGACCGACTTGCAATACTGAGTTCTCATCAAGCCCATTCATCTTAAACAGTCTCTCAAGTTTCACTGCATAAAGACGCGACACCTGCGACAGCGTCTCTCCAGGTTGAATCACGTGAACCTTATAGCCTGATGCGGCTTTGTTTCGTTTCGGTCCGATATAAAGCACCTCGTTGCTTGAAAACTTCGTCTTAGTTCCAAGATTATTGTATTTCACAAGCTGTCTCTTGCTGATTTTCAATTCCTTAGCAAGATTATCCAGATTGTCGCCATCTTTTGTCAAAACGAACTTCACGCCGAAATTCTCTCTGATATAATGATGGTCTGGAGTCATGCCAACCACCATGCATTCTCCCAGCACTGGGACTGGCGCTGCGTTTACGATAGCCTTATTCTTCTTGATTTTCTTTGGTTTAGCTTTCTTTGCTGGCTTCAACTCCTGCACCGGTTCTTCTTTTTTCGCCGGCTTCACCTCTTCCTTGTTCTTCTTATGAGGCTTGAATTTCTTCTTCACGACCATTTGGTCATATTGCTGAAGATCATAGTCCTCAATGAGATTTATCAATGCATTGGCATACACGGGAGATGTAGCGTATCCAGCCTTTTTCAAACCTTTCGCCCAGCCTTTGTAATCGGTGATTTCAAGCTTGAAGAGCGATGCATAACGCGGACTGTTTTTCAAAAATTTTGAGTGATCGTTATATGACTCCTCCGCATTTTTATAAACCCTGAAACACTCTTGCGGAGCATCGTCATCTTGCCGCATCGTCTTGCCTTTCCAGTCGTTGTGGCATTTTATTCCGAAATGGTTGTTTCCTTTTGTCGCAAGTTTGCTTTTCCCGTTACCGGATTCCAAAATTCCCTGCGCCAACGTTATCGATGCCGGGATTTTGTATTTCACCATCTCGGTCATGGCGATATCTTTGTATCTGTCTATATAATCAAGCGTTTCCTTCTTCCTCTGTGTATTTTGGGAATGGGAAAAAAAACTGCCGATTAACAGCACCAACAATACAATATATCTGAATTTGCTCGCCATTGGTGAAATAAAAACGTGTAAAATTACAAATTATTTTGACATAATTTATTAAAATAAATTATTTTTTGTATCTTTGCCAGATTATTAAACTATGAATAGTCAGATTATAAAAAAATATTTTCCAGCTCTGACTGAGACGCAGATGGCTCAGTATGAACGCCTTGCGCCGCTTTATGAAGACTGGAACAGCAAAATCAACCTCATCTCGAGGAAGGACATGGACAATTTTTACGAGCATCATGTCCTCCATTCCTTAGCAATAGCGAAATATTTCGAGCTTCTTCCTGGCATGAAAGTCATCGACATCGGCACTGGAGGCGGTTTCCCTGGCATTCCACTCGCTATAATGTTTCCACAGACTAACTTTTTGCTTGTCGACAGCATCGGCAAAAAGATAAAAGTGGTTCAGGATGTCAAGGAACAGCTTAATTTACAGAATGTTACAGCCATTCAGGAACGTGCTGAGAATATCAAAGAGAAGTTCGATGTGATAGTGAGCCGTGCTGTCACACAGCTTCCGGACTTCGTGAAGTGGTGCAACAACAAGCTGCGCGTCACCAACGACATCGAGGCTGGTGGCATCTTATATTTAAAAGGTGGAGACATCGAGGAAGAGCTCCGCAACGTGCCAAAAAACTGGAAACGCAAGAGCACGTCGATTACGAAATGGTATGAGGAGTCGTATTTTGTGGAGAAGTATGTGATTCATTTGTTTTAGCTTAATAGTTTAATAGCTTAATGGTTTAAAAGTTTAATTTATAAAAAAAATGAAAAAGTTATTCTTATCAGTCTTGTTCGTTGCCGCAATGGCAGTGACAAGTTTCGCCCAGCAGGCGATGCCGTGTCCGATGGACCCGAACGTAAGAGTCGGTAAACTTGACAACGGCATGACTTACTACATCCGTCACAACGAGAAACCAGCCCAGCGTGCCGATTTCTACATCGCACAGAAGGTCGGTTCAGTCCTTGAAGAAGAGAGCCAGCGCGGTCTCGCCCACTTCCTCGAGCACATGGCATTCAACGGAACAACAAACCTTCCGGGAATGACACTCCGCGAATACCTCCAGAGCCGCGGTATCAAATTCGGTGAGAACCTCAACGCAGGCACCGGCATCGACCAGACAGTCTACATGGTGACCAACGTCCCTACCAACATCCCTGGCCTCGTCGACACATGTCTGCTCATCCTCCACGACTGGTCAAGCTTCATCGCTCTTGAAGAAGCTGAGATCGACAACGAACGCGGTGTGATCCTTGAAGAGCTCCGCACACGTGAAGACGCCAGCGAGCGTATCATGAAAGAGATCCTTCCTGTGATGTATCCTAACAGCCCTTACGCAAACCGTCTGCCAGGCGGACTCCCGGAAGTCGTCGCCAACTTCGAGTATCAGACACTCCGCGACTACTATCACAAATGGTATCGTCCTGACCTCCAGGGCATCATCATCGTCGGTGACATCGACGTCGACGCCATCGAGGCACGCATCAAAGAGATGTACGCCGATATCCCGGCTCCAGTCAACCCGGCACCAAGACCGCAGTTCATGATTGAAGATAACGAAGAACCTATCGTGGCAATCGCTTCAGATCCAGAGGCAACAAACTACAGAGTCAACCTTTATTATAAGACAGAAGCAACTCCTGACTCATTGAAAAACGACATCAACTACTGGATTGGACAATATGCTATGGGCATCGTCAGCAGCATGGAAATCAAACGTTTGCAGGAAATCACGCAAAAAGCCAACCCTCCATTCGTTTACGGTTACAGCTATTATTCAAACTACTACATCGCTCCTACCGAGGACGCATGGACCAGCGTGGCAATGGCTAAGGACGCTGCCGGCATCGACGAGGCTCTCACAGCTCTCGTGACCGAGAATAACCGCATGGCCCAGTTTGGTTTCACAAATTCAGAATATGAAAGAGCAAAAGCCGACTTCCTCAAACAGATTGAAAGCCAATACAACGAAAGAAACAACACCAACAACGACCAATATGTCGACGAATGCCTTAACAACTTCCTCAGCAACGAGCCTATGATGGGCATCGAGACAGAATATGCTCTTTATCAGCAGATTATCCCGAGCATTCCGCTTGAAGTTATCAACATGTTCGCTCAGCAGCTCATCCACGACGACAACCTCGTCATCACTGTGACAGCTCCTAAGAAAGACGGTGAGACTCTTCCGACAGTTGAGGAGATTCTTGCAGTTTATACTGCAGCAAACGCTATGGCTGTAGAGCCTTATGAAGAAGAGACATTCGATGGCCCGATGGTCGAGAACATGCCAAAACCTGGCAAAATCAAGAAAGAAGTGGACTGCCCGGCATTCGACGCCAAGATATTGACACTCAGCAATGGCATGAGAGTTATCTATAAGAAGACCAACTTCAAAGAAGACGAGATCCGTTTCACAGCTAACAGCTGGGGCGGCCTCTCCGCACTCAAACAGGAAGACTTCATCACTCTTAAGAACCTTGACGACGTCATCACACTCGGCGGCGTTGGCAACTTCAGTGCCACCGACCTCCCGAAAGTGCTCGCAGGCAAGAAAGTGCACGTGTATCCATACGTCGGTAACTATTCGGAAGGCATGAGCGGAAGCTGCTCACCGAAAGACCTCGAGACAATGATGCAGCTCATCTACTTGTACTTCACAGCACCTCGCGCCGACGAAGAAGCATTCCAATCGTATGCTCAGCGCAACAAGGCTGCTATCGAGAATCAAGAACTCAACCCAATGATAACATTCTCTGATTCCCTTGTAAAGGTCATGTACAACAACCATCCGCTCCGCATGAGAATGAAAGCTGAAGACATCGACAAGATTGATTACGCCAAATCAATGGAACTCTACAAAGACCGCTTCAGCGATCCTAACAACTTCATATTCTACTTCGTAGGTAACATCGATGAAGACGCTTTCAAGCCATTAGTAGAACAGTATCTGGCTTCTATGAAGAAAAACAAACGCAAAGAGAGCTGGAAAGACATCAACCTCAGCATTCCTGAAAACGACTACATCTGCAAATATGAAAAAGATATGCAGAATCCAAAGGCAACCGTTTATATGATTATCAACGGCACCATGGAATACAGCTATCGTAACCAGTTGTATATGAATGCTTTGAGCGATGTTATGGACATCTACTACACACGCACCATCCGCGAGGAAGAAGGCGGCACATACGGCGTCGGCGTCATGGGTCAGGTCACTGACAAGCCAAAAAACGCCTACTTGTTCCTTATCGCTTTCGACACAAACAAGGAAATGCACGAGAAACTCATCAACAAAGTTTACGAAGGCCTCAACGATATTGCACAGAACGGTCCTGCTCAGGAAGACTTGACAAAGGTCGTTGAAAACCTCTATAAGAAACGTGCCGAGAACCTTGAAGAGAACAGCTTCTGGCTTGAAGCCCTCGACACATTCGAAGAAGACCATGTCAACATCGTGGCTGAATATGACGGAATCGTGAAGAGCATCACTCCTCAGACCATTGCCGACTTCGCAAAAGAGGTTTTGAAGGGATACAAGAAGGAAATCGTTCAATTACCATCCGACAAATAACATTTAAATAAATATTGATATGACAGAAAAAATTCAGACTTTACGCGACAATGCGGCCATGAGATGGATCGCTTTGCTGCTGTTGGCGTTGGCAATGTTCTGCGCCTACATCTTCATGGACATCTTGTCCCCTATCAAAGACTTGATGCAGACACAGCGCGGTTGGGACAGCCTTGCATTCGGTACAATGCAGGGATCTGAGACCTTCCTCAACGTGTTTGTGTTCTTCCTCATCTTCGCTGGTATCATCCTCGACAAGATGGGAGTTCGTTTCACCGCAGTGTTGTCAGGCGCTGTGATGCTTGTCGGTGGCTTGATCAAATATTACGCCATCAGCGAGAGTTTCTTTGGCAGCGGTCTTGAAAAATGGTTCACCGAAAACCTCAACTACATCCCGATTTTCGAAGAACTTGGCGTTTCTCCGTTCTACAGAGGCATGCCGGCTTCAGCAAAGATGGCAGCTGTCGGCTTCATGATTTTCGGCTGCGGCGCTGAAATGGCAGGTATCACCGTCAGCCGCGGTATCGTGAAATGGTTCAAAGGTCGTGAAACAGCATTGGCAATGGGTTCTGAGATGGCATTGGCCCGTCTCGGCGTCGCCACATGTATGATTTTCTCACCTTACTTCGCAAAACTCGGCGGAACCATCAACGTGAGCCGCTCTGTGGCATTCGGTGTGGTGCTTCTCTGCATCGCCCTCATCATGTTTGTGGTTTATTTCTTCATGGATAAGAAGCTCGACTCACAGACAGGCGAGGCTGAAGCCGTTGACGAGCCTTTCAAAGTCAGCGATATAGGCAAGATTTTGTCAAGCCTCGGTTTCTGGCTCGTGGCTTTGCTCTGCGTGCTTTACTACTCAGCAATCTTCCCATTCCAGAAATATGCTGTTAACATGCTCCAATGCAACCTCACACTCGTCGAGGCTGACCCTAACACATTCTGGGGCGGCAGCTCAGTGACCATCGTGCAGTACATTGTGATGCTGCTCGTCGCTGTCTGCTCATTCGCAAGCAACTTCTCAAAGAAGAAAAGTCTGAAATTCGGTTTGATGGCTTTCGCTGTCGTCGCCCTCGTCATCTACTGCTACATGGGTTACATGCGTGGCACCGCTGAGACCATCTTCGCAGTGTTCCCGCTCCTCGCAGTGGCTATCACCCCTATCCTTGGCAGCTACGTCGACCACAAAGGAAAAGCCGCTTCAATGCTTATGATCGGCTCTATCCTGCTGGTTATCTGCCACTTGACATTCGCTTTCATCCTGCCATTGTTCAAAGGCAGCGCAGCAGGCGGCACAATCGTGGCTTACATCACAATCCTGGTCTTGGGCTCATCATTCTCATTGGTGCCTGCAGCATTGTGGCCAAGCGTTCCGAAGCTCGTCGATGAAAAGATCATCGGTTCAGCTTACGCTCTGATCTTCTGGATCCAGAACATCGGTCTGTGGCTGTTCCCATTGCTCATCGGTAAGGTTCTTGAAAACACCAACCCTGTTGGCACAAACCCAGACGAACTCAACTACACATGGGCTTTAATCATGCTCGCATGCCTCGGCATCGCAGCATTGCTCATCGGTCTCTACCTCAAGGTCGTTGACAAGAAGAAACACCTTGGCTTGGAAGAACCGAATATCAAAGAATAGTCTTTAGTCGCTAGTCGTACTAAAGACTAAAGTCTAAAAAAAACCATCGTTTCGAATACGGTAAAACAAATTTGGAACGATGGTTTTTTATTTTTTTCTTGTTTTTTTCATTTTTATTCCGTAACTTTGCGATGTTAAAAACTACTCAATATGAAAAAACTTTTATTTTCTGTCATCGCTTTGGCAGTTACATTTGCTGTTAAAGCCCAATGGGTCAACGACCCTTCTACCAACACATTTATTGTCAACACCTCGACTGATGCTGGTGAGATTTACATGGCCACCAACCAAAATACCGGCGACACCTACATCCAATGGATGAGTTTCGTGGGTGACAACGGATGGTCACCAAACTTGCAGCGTCTCAACTTTGCAGGCGAGCCACAATGGGGTGAAAACGGCATCCACATCGCTGCTCATGAGTTCTCAACAATGTCTGAAGGCGTTTCGATGACTACAACCACCGATGGCGGCGTTGTCAGCTGCTTCGCTGCTTATGATGGCCACACCTACGCTGTGAAAATCAACCCTGACGGCACATTCCCATGGGGCGAACAAGGCTTACAGCTCTTCGGCGGACTCGGGTTCTCACGCGCAGAAGTCATCGCCACCGACGATGGCGGCATCTGGGCACTGGGATTCGACTACAACAACCTCTATCTGCAATATGTCAACGCGACATCAGGCCCGGTCATTACTATCTCCGACAATACCGGACTTAAATGCATGTTCGGAAAGCTCACACTTGGCAACGACAATAAAGTTTTCGTTACATACGAGAAACTCGGCAGCGGCATGTATACCAACAAATCGATATATGTAGCAGGTTACAATCCGGATGGCACACAGTTCAGCCCTGAGACACTGTTGATGGCAGAACAGACATTCCAGTCGACATACATCCATTCTGCCATATCCGACGGCATGGGTGGCGGCTATGTTTACATCTTCCATCCGGCATTTTATAACTTCAATGTTTACGTGTTCCATTACAACCAAAATGGTGCCTCAACCATCATGGACACCAACGGTGTTCCGGTACACTCACCAGACGCAAACAACTTATACATCTCGGCAGACGCTACCGTTGACCCTGTCACACACGACATCATACTCTTTTATGAGCAGACCGACGATGCTTATCAAGCACAATGCAAGCTCTTTATTAACCGCATCACACCTGAAGGAGAAGTAGTGTGGGGTGACGGCATCCTCGTGCTCGACAACGGCACAACACCTTGTGGAGGTTACTGTATCGACGCTTTCGAGTATGGCGACGGTTTCGCTGTGACTTATTTCAAAGGTCTTAGCCAGACAAGCGGAAGCCAGGCAACTGTTGAGGCTCAAGGTTTCGACATGAACGGAAACACAATTTGGAACACACAGATGAGCTCCAGCACATATAGCAAGACAAGTTGCAGAAACAGCACCGGATACTACGGCGGACAGAACATTATCACCTGGATAAACTCAACGGGTTCAACCGGCGGCGGTCCTGGCGGAATGTACGGACAGAACATCGGTCAGAACGGCGAGATGGGCGAAGTGACACCTCCTACCCCACCAACACCATGTTACGCTCCATCAAACTTCGAAGGCGAAGCATATTACAACCCTGAATCAGATGTGAGCGCTGCTGTATTATCTTGGACAGCACCAGAAAATCAGCCGCTCTATTACTACCTTTACTGCGAAAGCATAAGAGAAATCATACAAATAGACGGAATCTACACCTCATACTATCAAGAGCTTGAGCCAGGCGATTATGTCTTCAAACTCACAGCAGTTTATGAAGATTGCGAGTCAGACTATGCTCTTACACCAAACGGCGACGACTATGTCTTCATCGAACTCCCTGATCATACCTCAGTGTCGGAAATCGAATACGAGACAATCGTCAATATCGTTGAGATTCATAACATCAACGGACAGATTGTCAAGACCAAAAACATCAACGAGTTGAGCCAAGGCATTTACATCGTGAAAGGTGTGACAACAAGTGGCAAGACCATAGTGAGAAAAATCGTCAGATAATAGAACTAATAGTTTATTGTTAAAAAAAAGAGAAGGGATGCCGGGCGGCATCCCATTCTCACTACTACTTTTTTAACTTTACTATTTATAACTATTCTCTAGTTCTTTTTTAATTTGCGAGTTACTGCGTAACCTGCACCAAGTGCTGTCATTATCAGTAATCCGCTGCCGAGAGGCGCTCCTGGATCTGGATCTTGTTCACCAAATAAACTCCATGATGGCAAAGCAACGATTAATCCTGAGTTGATTGGGTCGGAGTTTCTACCTCCGCCCCAATCATTGATAAAGGCGTCATTTCCCCCCTGTGCGCTGACGCTCACGCACGTCATTAGTATTATTGAAATGGTTAATATGATTTTCTTCATCTTAGTATTCATTTAATTATTTGACAAAAATTTTCTGGACCTTTTCATTCAATTTAAGGATGTAAACACCTTCTGATGAAACGTTAACTGTCTGCACGCCGTTGATGTGCTGCGTCATAACCATGCGTCCCATCATGTCATACATTTGAAGCTCACCTTCGCCATTAACAACGATGTCGCTGCCATTTTGCCAAGCGAAGTTGTCGTTGTCGGTGATGCCTTCATTACCCGCATAATCGAATTCCACAATGAAACGCTCTGCGTTATCATTGCTTGTGCTGATGAATGTGTATTCATCATCAATGAGAAGGTCAACGTCTTTGCCAGTTAATCTGTCAATGAGATGTAAATAGCTGAAGTCGCCGTTGACATCAATATTGAGAGTATATTTTCCAGTTGATTGGCTCTTGAAGCAGAGAGCAGCGGTCTTAACACCTGACGGCACATTTGCTGCAGCGTAATGCTCATCATTATAATTGATATAAAGCATAGGAGCATTAGTGTTGTAATGAGCCAGTTTGCTGAATCCTTCGCCATCTTTAAACTTGATGCAAGCAACATCTGTGTACTCGTCATTGTTCACAGTGAACCAAACATTGTTGTCGCTTGATTTGCTATAAAGAACAGGCTTTTCGTCAGTATTTTTGATAGTGATATCGACATCATCGTTAGCAAGAACCATAAAAGCAGTTCCTGAAGGGATGGCTTTATCATCTTCTTTGTAAGTCCATGTTCCAGTTGACTCCAAAACACAATACCCTTCAACGAGGTTGGTGTTTGAGAATGCAATACCTTTATATATATCATGTGTGAAAGGATTGCCAATGAGATTGAATCCGTGATCGTTTGTGTATGTCAAACTATAATTGACGTCTTCAGCATTGATAGTTCCAGCATATCTGATGTTACCCTCAAATGTTGTACGATAAATATATCCGCGACCGTTTTCAAACACATCAAAACCGTTATTACCATCTCTGTATTCAACCCACATTGGTGTGGTTTCATCGTATTTGTAAATGTTATGTGTTGTTGTGCTTGATGTCAATCCCTCAACTTCTGAGAAAGCCTGACCTTTGATAGGTGATGCTATGGTGTTCCATGCATGCTTGCTTTGCAAATCAGAAGATAAAATGTTTTTATAGACAACTGCATCAATAGGGTTCTTGCTGATAAACTGAGCTCCATTTTCAATAGTGACTGATGCTTTGGTGCTCACAATGATATCATCAACTTTTGCATTGTAATCGCTTGGAATTGTGACATCAGCGGAGATGAGCACATCACCACCTTTAGTAGGGATCAATTCATATTTCCAATTTGTTGCAACGTCCCAATCGCCATCTATTTGAAGATCATAACGTTCAGCAAATGTTGTTGTGTAACCAAATTTGGTATAAACATAATTGATACCGTCTGAACCACCTTCAAGATTGTAGGTATAACCATTATCAGTGTCATATCTCCAACCCAGGAAATCAATTGTTCCCTTTACAAATTCAGCTCCTGCTATATAATAATGTTTATTGTTTGCTGAAAATTGTCTTGAAATGACGTTTGCCGGAACGACTGATGGAGCTTGCACGCCTTGTTCAGTCAAACCGCTGTATGTGTAATCATTAATAAAATATGATACATTTTCATATTCCGCTTTAGCAGTGTTGGACAATCTATGGAATGTAGCCATACTGTTATTAAGACTGTTGTCGTTTGGCTTAACGTCAATTGTTCCAGCCATAATACAGTCTTTATATGTCACTTTGTCGTTCACCCATCCGACAAAGCCTGTGCATTTAACAGCGGTTTTTGTTGCTTTAGAATCTCTAATTGTACCGTCGAAAATGCAGTTTTCAAAATAAAGGCTTCCTTTTTCATTCTGACCTACCAGACCACCGTGTGTACAGTCATTCGGTTTGCTTGCATTCACTGTAACAATATTATCGCAGTTGATATACACACTGCTGATACAGTTTATTATACGTGTAGTTTGGTTGCCTATATTATTTGAATAAGCGACGATGCCAGCTGCAAATTTGTGATCTGTCACAATTGTACCATCAACATGAAGGTTCTTGATTGTTGCGCCGCATGTCACGCCGAAAGGAGCCGCATAGTTTGCCTTACGATTCATATTAAGATAAATCGTATGGAAACCACCGTCAAATGTGCCCTTGAACACCTTGTCGTTCGTTCCAACCAATGTAGTGATCGGATCGTTAGTCGTTCCGAGAATAATGTCGTTAGTAAGTTCGTAGTAGGCTGTTGTTCCGGTGCCACCGTTAATCATGTTTGTGAATGATGCCCAATCCTCAGCGTTATTAATGAGGTATGGTTCATTCACCGTGCCGTTACCATCAAGTTGCGCAAAGGCAATTGTGGTGGTGAGTACTGCGAGGAGGGTCAACACAAACCTCCTCGCAACATTGTCTGTCGTTTTTTTCATTGTTAATTCGTTTGTATTTCTGCTCGTCATTTTAACCTTTGTTTGAAGGCGCAAAAATATAACAACAATACGACAAACGTTTTATTTTACGTGTAAATCGTTTTATTCTAAAGGTAATTAATTTTATTTTGCGTGTAAAATTTTACTCTGCGTGTATTTGAAGGATGTATTCTTTGGGTGAAATATCCATTATACGCTTGAAAACCTGCGAGAATGCACTTCCTGATGAAAAACCAGAACTGATAGCGATCTGTTCAAGCTTCGCAGTGCTGTCTGTCTTGAGCATTTCACATGCATGCTCGATACGCATAGTGTTGATGAGCTTATAAAATGATTGGTATTTGCTGCGAGCTATAACCTCACTGAGATAATTCCTGTTGATATGCATTATGTCGATAAGGTCGTTCATGGTGATATGCTCCTCAAGATACAGACCCTTGCTGCGGATGATCTCAACAAGCTTCTGTTCGGTCTCTTTGCAATATTTTTCCGACAGCCTGTATTTGGCAGGAGCATCAGATACCTCGGCTTCGTCTTTCTTTTTCAAAGTCTGAGGCAGTTTCTTTGAATTGCGATGCGGATTCAATGTATTTATTGCAAGCCACACATTCATCAAAATCAGAATCACATCACGCACAATTTTCGCAATCGGAGCATTGATGAGAAAATTCGCAATAAGAACCAAACAAATTACAAGAGGATGGTATTGTATACTCTTAGCAAATTTTACAGGGAAATCGCTGTCGTTGGAATATTCATTCTCGTCAATCTCTCGGATACTGCCCACCAGTCTCAATCTGCATCTGTCAAGCAGATAGATATACCATAAAACGACTATCATAACCACAACACTGGCAATCGTTTTAAATACTGGAGTAAATTCTATAATACCAAAGACAGGAAGCAGCAAACCCAACCAGCACAAAAACGCAGGCAGTTGGAAAACAAATAGCTTTTTAGGGGGTACAAAATCAAGGAAGAAGTATCCCTTTATGAGAACCACCATATACGAAATGATGAACATCATTGAGGCTCCGTTCACGCAGAATAAGACTTCTGGCTTGTATATAGTAAAGACAAACGGCAATTCGAGAACCTGCATCATATATATGTTAGCCAACGCATTATGAGCAGGATAGAGTTCTCCAAAAACCTCTTTATATGCATCCGGGACATAAAAACTCTTCAAGAGCCCGCCGTAAAGACATGTCGTGATATAAACCAGGTTTACAGAGTACAATACTATCGTTACAGTATCAATTACCATAAATCACTATTCTCTTCATAGAATACAAAAAAAGAATCCTGTCATCCTCAACAGGATTCTCGTGGTGGAAACTGCTGGGTTCGAACCAGCGACCTCCTGCTTGTAAGGCAGGCGCTCTGAACCAACTGAGCTAAGCTTCCGTCGACTGAAAGAGCGGATTACGGGGCTCGAACCCGCGACCTGAAGCTTGGGAAGCTTCCGCTCTGCCAGCTGAGCTAAATCCGCAATACCGTTTTTCAGCGTGCAAAAATACAAAAAATTTCATTCCACAAAACTTTTTTGTAAAAATTTCTATAAACAATAAACTATAACCAATAAACTTTATTTGTATCTTTGCAAAAAATACTTAATTATCATGGATTCTTCAGAAATGTTAAAGAAAATCATCGACGACAGGAAATGGAACTACATCAAGGCCAACGACTCCTGGTCGGTGTTTAAGATTATGTCAGAGTTTGTCAACGGATACGAGACACTGTCACGAATCGGCCCTTGCGTCGCTATTTTCGGCTCTGCCCGCATCAGAGAAGACAGCCCATACTATCAAAAAGCTGTGGAGACCGGCGCGAAACTCGTTGAAAGAGGCTTCGGCATTGTCACAGGTGGCGGCCCTGGCATCATGGAGGCCGGTAACAAAGGCGCCCACGAAGCCGGCGGCAAGAGCGTGGGACTCAACATTCTGTTGCCACATGAACAGCATTCCAACCCGTACATCGACCAGGACAAATGCCTTAATTTCGATTATTTCTATATCCGCAAGACGATGTTCACGCGCTATGCACAGGGTTTCATAGCGTTTCCCGGCGGATTCGGCACCCTCGACGAACTGTCGGAGGCTCTCACACTCATGCAGACCGACAAAATCGCCGACTTCCCTATCGTGATGTTCGGATCAGAGTTCTGGAACCCTCTCGTAGACTGGTTTAAACACACGCTTCTCAAAGAGAAAATGATAAGCGAAGAGGATTTCGATATCTTCCATGTGGTTGACGACGTCGACAAAGCAGTGGAGATTATCGACGAATTCTATAAGAGATCTGAACTTAAACCTAACTTCTAATGTCAAGAGTTCTTATCATCGACGACGAGCCTGCCATCCGCAGAGCTATGCACGGCATCCTTGAAAACGAAGGATATGCTATCGCCGAGGCGGCGTCAGCCGTCGAGGCGATACCCATGCTCAACGATAACGTGTTCGATGCCATTTTCTGCGACATAAAAATGCCCCAGATGGACGGCATCGAGTTCCTCGAAAAAGCTACGACACTCACCGATGCGCCGATAATCATCATTTCAGGCCACGGCACCATCGACATCGCCGTCGACGCAATCAAAAAAGGCGCCTACGACTTCGTCGAGAAACCGATGGACCTCAACAGAATGCTTATCACGCTTCGCAACGCCTTGGATAAAAACCGACTCGTCAACGAGACTAAGAAACTCCGAAACGTAGTCAGCAAACAATACGAGATGGTCGGTAACTCACAGGCAATGAACGAGTTAAATAAAATGATTGAATGTGTGGCACCAACCAATGCCCGCGTCCTCATTCTCGGCGAAAACGGCACAGGTAAAGAACTCGTGGCTCGGCAGCTGCATGAGATGAGCCCGCGCAACAATAGTCCGTTCATCGAGGTCAACTGCGCCGCTATCCCATCAGAACTCATTGAGAGTCAATTATTTGGACATGAAAAAGGTGCATTCACCTCGGCCATCAAACAGAAAAAAGGTGACTTTGAACTTGCCGACAACGGCACATTGTTCCTTGACGAAATCGGCGACATGAGTCTCGCTGCCCAAGCCAAGGTGCTGCGCGCGCTGCAAGAAAACAAAATCACACGTGTGGGCGGCGAAGAAGAGATAAAAGTTGATGTAAGAGTCATCGCAGCTACTAACAAAAACCTTCAGGATGAGATAGCAAAAGGCAACTTCCGTGAAGACCTATACCACCGCATCAGCATGATAATCATGCGCGTGCCACCTCTGCGCGAACGCCTCGACGACATACCTTTGTTAATTAATAGCTTCGTGGTGAAATCCGCAAACGAAATGGGCAAACCTATCCCTGTTTTCACCGATTCCGCCATCGAAGAACTGAAGAAACAACAGTGGACTGGCAACATCCGCGAGCTGCAGAACGTCGTCGGACGACTCGTAATACTCTGTGGCTCAACCATTTCCGACGAAGATGTAAAAAAATACGTCTAAATTCGGAAAATTTTACTACTTTTGCACGATTTTTGATAATAGAAATCAGCATAACATCTGGGGCTGACCGGTTTTGACAGCTTGTAGAAGGGTTATGTAAGCATACCGAGCCTCGCAGTGACGCTCGTAAATCTTGACTGCAAAAAATTAATTGGCGAAAATACTTACGCTCTCGCTGCTTAATCGAAGCACAGTAGATTGAAGCTCAATCCTTTCACAAGGTGAGAGGACGAGACATCTCGCGGATGGAGCCTCCCGATTCCGGTCCGACAACGAGGTGCTCAGCAATTTCGGGATAGCGACGCGGAAACTCCGGCAACGTCGTGAAACTCAAGGAGATAAGGTTGCGATTAGGATGTCTGTTTCCTTGCACAACTCGAAAACCAACAACAGAATAAGTATGTAGAAAGCATAATTGTTCCTTGTTTGGACGAGGGTTCGACTCCCTCCAGCTCCACAAAAAGATCTTAGTCATTAGACCTTAGACCTTAGTAATTATTGCTAAAGTCTAAAGTCTAAGGTCTAAAGTCTAAAATGGCCCCGTAGTCTAATGGATAGAATTAAGGATTCCGGTTCCTTCGGTCCGGGTTCGAATCCCGGCGGGGTCACTTTTTTTTTGCAAAATAATATTTAAAAATGGAAACTTTTAAAGTAGGCGACAGAGTTAACTTCCTGAATGACAAAGGCGGAGGTGTGATTAAAAAGATTATCGACACCCGTATGGCAGAAGTGGAGATTGAAGACGGGTTCAATATCCCCGTTTTGATGAGCGACTTGGTCTTGGATTTCAGAGCACAGCCGACAAGGCAACAGCAAATGGTCGATAACGTTCAGAAAGAGATTAAGAATCAACAGATTATAGAAGAAGAGACGAAAAACGAAGCTCGCCGCAGTGAGTTGAGACGGTTTGCCCGAAATTCGGAGGAAGAAGGCATATACCTCGCATTTATTCCGCACGACCAGCAATGGCTGTTGACAGGACTTATTGACGTTGCTGTGGTAAACAACACTCCTGCCGACGCTTTGTACAGCTTTAATCTTAAAGAAGACGAGAAATATTCTAATATCGACTACGGTAGCATTGCACCATTTTCTAAAGTGGTGGTGGAAGCCATCTCGCGCGATGATATCGAACATTGGTGCGAAGGCGTAATACAGGTGGTGCTCTGTCAGGATGACATCGACTTCGTTTACCATCCGCTGCATGCACCGTTCTCGTTGCGCACCAGCCGTTTCTTCAAAGACGGAAGCTTCGTCGAATCGGGACTTCTGGGCGAGAAAGCCTTGATGGTCTGCCTATCAACCGCCACCGCTTTGAAAGGATCGGAGACCGATTACACCAAACTGATGAAAGACGGTGTGATGCAGCCAAAGGCAAATAAAGACATCGTAAAAAAAGCTGCAGAAATCGACAAACACCAAACACAGCCAGGCGAAGCGATAGTCGACCTTCATATTGGCGAACTGGTTGACAATATCCTCGGAATGTCGAGCAACGATATTTTCAGGGTTCAGATCAATTATTTCAAGAAAATGCTTGACAGCGCAATTGAAAACGATTATTCGAAAGTGACGTTCATCCATGGCGTAGGCAACGGTGTCTTGAAAAACGCCATTATTGAGGAACTCAAGCATTACGAAAACACTTCCAACAGAATGGCTTCGATCTCGAGATTTGGCGTCGGAGCTATCGATGTGATGATAAAAGAAAAATAAGCCACATGTTTCCTTGGGGTGATAACCGACGTTTCAACAGCTATTCCTCGTATTTCACACGTGAGTTCGGCAGCCGTGTGCAGAAAATAAGCATCGACGCAGGCTTCAGTTGCCCCAACCGTGACGGCACAATAAGCACCGGCGGCTGCACCTTCTGTCGCAACGATGCTTTCAATCCATCGTACTGCCACCCGGAAAAGAGCATCCGCCAACAAATAGATGAAGGAATCGAGTTTCATCAACGCCGCTATCGCCGAGCAAAATCATATCTCGCTTATTTTCAAGCGTTTAGCAACACATATAGGCCTCTCGACGAGCTCGAAAAACTCTATCGCGAAGCCTTATCAGTTGATGGTGTTATCGGCCTCGTCATCGGAACCCGCCCAGACTGCATCAACGTGGAAACACTGGAGATGCTGAAAGATTTAAACGCCACAATCATTCTTGAATATGGCGTTGAGTCGGTCTATGACCAAACATTAACACGAGTAAATCGCGGTCATGACTTCGCCACGGCAAAAAAAGCCATCGAGCTTACACATAAATATGGCTTCCATTGCGGCGGACATTTCATTTTCGGTCTACCTGGCGAAACGCGAGAGATGATGCTCAATGCGGCAGATATCATTTCAAAACTGCCTCTAACGACAGTGAAATTTCATCAGTTACAAATATTTAAAGACACAAAAATGGCTGACGAATATATCGCCAACCCTTCTGATTTTCACCTGTTTACACTTGATGATTATATTGAGTTCGTCATCGACTTCATAGAACGTCTGAATCCCGGCCTCGTCATCGAGCGTTTCGCTGGCGAAGTGCCGCCTCGTTATCTGGTCTCAAAGCCTTGGCTCAACCTTCGTTACGATCAGGTTTTAGCTTTAATTGAGAAACGCCTTGAAGAAAGAAACACCTATCAAGGGAAAAAGTTTTAGATATGTACCTCAAATCCAACACTTTATTTGAACAGTCCCATCCCGAATCCCTCTACGATTCCCTTCCCCGCCCCATCATCCTTGCCGACAATCTCCTAACGCCCGACAACATGGGTTCGATGATTCGTCTTTCCGACAATATCGGGGCTTCAGAGATGATATTTCTCGGCACGGAGCCCACGCACAGCCTCAGCAGGGTGAGAAAATGCGCCGCTTCAAGTAAAGACAACATAAAATGGTATTTCACCGAGGAGAATGATTTGCGTAAACTGGTACCATCAAATAAAAAAATCGTCGCTATAGAAACTGCGACGAATGCGACAAACATCTACGAGACCGAGCTTCCTGCTGACGTTGCATTCATCGTAGGCAACGAGAGTCACGGAATCCGCGAGGAAATCTTAAATCAATGCGATATGGTGGTTTACATCCCTATCCCAGGTCCCACCCGCTCACTCAATGTCTCCCACGCCGCCTCCGTCGCCCTCTTCGAATGGTACCGCCAGCAAATAAAGGCTAAACAGTAAACAGTAAACAGTAAACGGTAAACGGTAAACAGTAAACAGTAAACCAAAAAGAAAGGGCCCCTATCGGAGCCCTTTCTTTTTCTGCTCGTTTATTAATTCTCAAATATTACTTCACAACAACTCTTTGTACTGTTGTGTTGTTTTCGTTGTCGATAACGTTGAGGAAGTAGACACCTGTGCCGTAGCTGCTCAAGTCAACATTCACGTTCGAGTCGTTTGCGCGGACGATGTTCACGAGCTGACCAGCTGCGTTGTAGATAGAAACAACGTTGATGTTCTCGCCTTCAACTGTCACCATACCTGTTGTTGGGTTAGGATAGATGTTGAATGCGTTAGCTGCTGTCTCATTAACATTATCACCAGTGACTGTAAGTGTCAATGGGATAGACACTTCTGGATTCTCAGGATCGTTTGTGACGAAGATAATGTTAGCTGTCTTCACATCGCCTGCTGAGAGACCGATAGCGTTAACGTTAACTGAAACTTCATCTATTCCACCCATTGGGATTGAGCCTTCTGATTTGCTCAAGTTAGCCCATGTTGCTGAAATAGGAGCTCCCTGTACGTTTGCGCGGATTGCCATGCAGCCATAGTCCTCGCTCATGTTGTCAGGACCTGCTGATTCGAATGCGCCACCACCACCAACGCGGACGAAACCACTGTTAGGAAGGTATGAACCACCGTCAAATACCATTGCGTAGCCGCCAACTGCCTGTGTGTATTCGCAAGCAATCCAAACATTGTAACCTGTAATAGCGACAGGAGTGTCAAATGTTGCGGTTGTCCAGTCTGTATGGTTAATCTGGTTGTAAGGGATAACCTTTTCAGCAAGAACTTCACCTGGCTGGCCATACATACCCTGTTTGTAAACACGGAATGTAAGAGGAGTGTTTGTTTCGAAACCGAAACCTGATTGTGATTCAACTGCGAAATACTCAACACTTACGATGTTGGCACCCATTGCTGAGCCAGCATATGTTGAACCTGGGAACATAGCTGCAACTTCAACCAATTTTGGCTCTTCCCAGTTGTAGCCAACCATGCTAGCGTTTTGTGATGGGTCAACACCATAGTAAAGAACTGATGAATTTGAGCCACCTGTGCTTGTTCCAAAGTCAACCCATGCTGACCAGTCACCAAATGATGTGCCTTCTGCGTTGCTGATAACAATCTCTGTTGCTGTTGCATCATCTTCTGCTACAACTGCATCGATTTGATCAACGTTGAAGGTAAGAGCTGGAGCTGTGTCACCGCTAACCTTTGTGAAGCTGAAGTTATCAAGATAATACTCTGAAGTCGAAGCATTCATTGGTGGGAAGAAGTCCATAGCAGCAAGTTTTCTACCTACTGTAGCAGTACCCTGGCTGTTAAGGCTCCATGTCCATGTGTGAATCAAAACCTCTGACTCACCTGGTGCTGTGTAGTAGTACTCAGCAACGTCGGCATCGGTGTCAACATGCAAACGGAAGTGCATCCAGTCGTCATAAATTACGCTGAATGTAGCTGCATTGGAACCACCAGCGTGGATAACTGCTGTTCCAGGAGCTGATGTGCTGCTGCCTGACATGTGCAGATAGCTTTCCAAAGCCCATGTACTTCCTTGACCGTTGAAGTCATGGAGAATGTTGAAGTAACCGTTCTTACCCTGAGGAACCATGATGTCGAATTCGAGGTCATAAACACCGTTTTGTTCGTCACCAAGGAGCAAAACCTGGTCAACGCCATAGGTCAAATAACCGCATTTTGAGCCGTTGTATTCGGCAACGACACCGTCTTCGGCTGAGCCTGGTTGCTGGCTCCATGTTGTCCACCAGTCGTGACCTGCTGCCTGTGATGCAACAGCAATCTTGCTACCGGCTTCGTATTCCTCGAAACCATCACTAATAAGAACCTGTGGTTCTTGAGCCATTAAGCTTCCGAATAAAACGAGAAGCAATGAAAGTAAAGATACTTTTTTCATGTTGATTAAAATTTAGTTAAACATTAATTTCAAATTCCTAATTTGTTATTCATTTTGAGTTTGCAAATATAACAAGTTTTTTTTAATTACACTATCTTTTTTTTGTTTTTTTTATTTCAAATATGCCAAAACAGATACCTGTCCGGTAATGTCATCGCCCATCTCCACCTGAATATCAGCGTCAAGAGGCAAGAAAAAATCAACACGAGAACCGAATTTTATCATACCAAATTCTTTGCCAACCTCAGCCTTGTCACCCTCTTTGACATTACAAACAATTCTTCGAGCCATAATGCCAGCCACTTGTCTGAACAGCACTTCCCTACCCTTTTCATCCTTGACAGCCACCGAGTTACGTTCATTCAACTCTGATGATTTCGGATTTATAGCAAACATTTTTTTGCCCGGATGATACTTTACATAACTCACCACACCGTCAATCGGGAACCAGTTCACATGCACGTCATAAGCCGACATAAAAACCGATATCTGAATCCTCTTATCGTGAAAATATTCCTTCTCCTCAACTTCCTCAATAGCAACAATTTCACCGTCTGCAGATGAAACAACAGCATTCGCCTCATGCGTGATTTTTCGATTGGTCGGGACTCGGAAAAATGTGATTGACCATACAACTACTATAGCACCTATTATAATAAGTCCAGCTAATATTGTCCAATGGGTATTAACAAAAACAGCGTTAAGCAACATCACCGCCGCCACAATTATCAGAACAATAACCGTGAAGACTGTCGCAATAACGCCATATCCTTTTTTATGAATATACATAAACTATAAGTTTACTTGAACATTAACATCATACTACCAAAATAACATAACATCAGATAGCAATAGACAAACGGCACAGCCAAAAACGTGGCGTCAAACCTGTCCAAGATTCCACCGTGACCAGGAATCACATTGCCTGAATCCTTAACCCCCGCCTGACGCTTCATCATCGACTCGCAAAGGTCGCCCAAGCTACCGAAAACCACAACAATCAAAGCCATTCCCATCATCTTCCAGTCGCTCATCATATGCAACCAGTAATGATTCACCAAAAATGCCGTCAATATCGTCATCACCAAGCCGCCCAAGCTGCCTTCTATCGTCTTCTTCGGCGAAATTTTTTCAAACAGCTTGTGTTTTCCAATAGCCATTCCGGTCAAATATGCGAAGATATCATTTATCCAAATCAAGCAGAACAATATGATTAGCAAATACTTACCGCCCAACATAAATTCAGGTTCTCTATAAATCCCCATCATCAGAGTGCATGGCAATGCCACAAAAAACATCGCCGTCCAGCAACTTACAGCAATTTTTTCAAATGAATAATTTTTCGAGAACAACGCAATTAATAAAGGTGTAAGAATTAGTATCAGTTGTAAAATGTATGCAATTGGAAATAAAACGACGCCCAGCACATAAAACAGCGTGCCCAAAATGACAGCCATGAGTTTCAATTCGCGATTGTCTTCTTTTGACATCAGCTTGCTAACTTCCTGAGAACCAATGAACACAGTAACAAGCATCACTGCAAAGAAAGCCCAATAATTCAAAAGTATGCTTCCGATCACTACGATCACAAACAGACTTCCGAATACCGTTCTTTTTGCCAAATTATTCATTACCTAGGTCAATTTTAATCCGCAAATATACAAAAAATAATACGAATGACAAAAATTATTCGTTATTTTTCGCCTCATTCCAGAGAGCATCCATCTCCGCCAACGTCATATCCGCCACGCTCTTTCCCATCTCCCGAGCCTTCTCTTCGATGTAAGTGAAACGTTTTTTAAACTTAGCATTGGCATGTTCCAGCGCTGTGTCGGCATTCACTTTGATGAATCTTGAATAGTTCACGAGAGCGAACAGAAGGTCGCCAAATTCCTCGTCTTTCCGTTCTATTGGTCCGTCGTTTTTCACCTCTTCCTGCAGCTCGTTCATCTCTTCGAGAACCTTCTCCCAACACTCCTCTTTGTTCGGCCAGTCGAAACCAACGCCCGAAGCCTTGTCGGTCATGCGGTAAGCCTTCAAAAGTGGCGGCAAACCAGCGGGGACACCACCCAAAACGCTCTTGTTCCCCTCTTTTTTTATCTTTATCTTCTCCCAATTTTCAAGCACTTCCTCTGCCGAGTCCACTTTCACGTCACCGTAAATATGCGGATGGCGGATGATAAGCTTGTCGCAGATGCTGTTTATAACGTCTGAAATGTCAAACAGTCCACGTTCGTCGGCAATTCTTGCATAAAAAACAATGTGCATAATCAAATCACCGAGTTCTTTTTTAACATCTTGATAATCAGAAGCTAAAATCGCCTCACTCAACTCATACGTCTCTTCAATCGTAAGATGACGCAAACTCTCAATAGTCTGTTTTTTGTCCCATGGGCAGCCTTTTCTCAAGTCGTCCATGATATCCAAAAGCCTCTTAAAAGCCTCTAAACGTTTATCCATTATTAAAATTTTTTGCAAATTTACAATTATTTTCGTCTTGTTTTTTATTATTTTTGCGCCATGAAAAACTTTTTTAAATACGCTATATTATCCTTGTCTTTTTTGTTGATTATCAATAATTTATCAGCAAAAACCAATGATACTATCATCAAACCGAACCTTCAGATAGAGTTTCGTGCAAGTCATGGATTCATCATTTGCCATCACCCTGAGATGAAGGTATTCAGCTCTCATCTACCGCTTTTCGAGTTGAATCTGCAACAAGTCACATTTGGAAGAAAATCATGGCAGTCGAGGTCAAATTATCCTGCTGTCGGTGTCAGTTTGCTTTACACCGGATTCGGCGAACAACCTGAGCTCGGCAGGGCTTTCGCCATCATACCGCACATGACTTTCAACTGTTTGAAAAGCGCCAGACACCAGATCAATTTTAAACTTGGTATAGGTTTAGGCTACCTCACACAGAAATACGACGTCGTCGACAACCCCAAAAACACTTTTATCGGCTCGCATTTTAACGCTGCAATCAACATCGCCGCTGATTATAGTTATATGATTACCAATCGTTTAGGCGCATCTGCTTTTATTGGATTCACACATTTTTCCAATGGTTCGAGTCGCACGCCAAACAACGGTATTAACCTTGCTCATGCTGGTGTCGGCGTGAAATATTTCCTCTGCGAGCCAAAACAACGCCTCCCTAAAGAACCAACTGATAATCAACAATATAAGAGCTGGGAAAAGAAAAATCTATCGTTTACATTCGCTTTTTCTTATTCACTGAAAGACATTGACGATTATTTGGGCTACGGCAGGTCATGGTCAGTTCTCAATTTCCACGTCAATGCTTTGAAACGCCTCACTGAGATGAGTAAGGTAGGTATCGGCTTTGACCTCGTTTACGACTACACCGATAAAGAAATACTACGTAAGAAAGGCATTGGTTTTACTGATGTTGAGATATTGAAACCAGGTATCAGCGCCGCTTATGAGTTGGCTTTCGGTCACACCTCGTTCATCATCAACTTCGGATGCCATATCGCAGGTAAAGACTTATGCGAAGGTCGTGTTTATCAGAAATTAGCAATGACACAGAGCATCTGGAAAGGCATGTTCGCCACCATTTCGCTCACCACCCATTATGGTTGGGCAGATTATATAGGTTTTGGTATTGGTTATAGAATTAATTGAAAATGACACGTAAATTATTGATTATATTGATATTATGTACTTTTGCATCGTTCTCTTCATGCAAAAAGGCACCACTTACTGTCGGTTCAATCGTGACAGAGGTCCGCGAACTTCCCGACTTCCGCGAAGTGCATGTTAATGATAATATCAACATCTCACTCGTACGCTCCGACACTTGCTATATCGAGATCACGACAGGCAAAAACATCATCGACAATATCACATGTGACGTCAATAACGGAGTGCTAAATATCTGTAATACAACAACTTTAAACTGGTTAAGACCATACGATTACAAACTTGAAGTAACCTTGTATTTCAAAGATATAGCCAATTTCATCTTTGCCTCGTGTGGCACTTTGGTGACGAAAAACAACTACACCGGACCGCAGGTATTACCGGATTTTTATCGTTTTGAAATACATGGCGGCTCTGGCGACGTCGACCTTAACATCAATAATTGCGATGACTTTCGTGTTGTTTACCACCAAGGTACAAGTCGCGTCAACCTACATGGGGAAAACAACAAAAACTTTGTAATTTATAAAAGAAGTTATGGCATCATTGATGCTCGAAACTATAATGCTGAGACAGTAAACGTGACAACTGATTCGGCAAGCGACTGTTTCATAAGCGCCAGCAAAGGCATTGAAGCTACAATAAACGACCTCGGAAATGTATATTATAAAGGTGACCCAGAAAACATCCAGGTCACCTATGGGGAATTTGCCAAAGGGAAGCTCCTACCTTTATATTAAAATTTTTAATGCCATTTTCGAAATGCTCACAGTACCCTGTGGTAGGTCGCATTTCTGCAAATGGCATTAAAAATTTATAAATATCAAGGTTTAGTAAGCCTTGGCGAATATCACTCTTCTCTTCGAAGGTTTTCCTGAGAATACGTCGACGCCGTCTTCGTAGTCGTCGTCAAGTGGGATGCAGCGTAATGTAGCCTTTGTCTCCTCCTTGATAGCGAGCTCTGTTTCGGTTGTGCCGTCCCAGTGTGCGTAGGCGAATCCACCGTTTTCGATAACTTGTTTGAATTCGTCCCATGTGTCGACACGGTGTGTGTTAGCCTTACGATATTCAAGAGCTCTGTTGTATAAGCTATCCTGAATCTCGTCGAGCAAACCGAGGATATGGTCTTCCATCTCAGCCTCTGAAATCGACTGTTTTGTCAAGGTGTCGCGGCGAGCAATCTCCACTGTCTGGTTCTCAACGTCGCGTGGACCTGCTGCGAGACGTACCGGCACGCCTTTCATCTCCCATTCAGCGAATTTGAAGCCTGGTTTCTGAGTGTCGCGGTCGTCGAATTTCACTCTAAGTCCCTTAGCCTCAAGACGTTGCTTCATCTGGGCGCAGTAATCGAGAACAGCCTGCTGCTGGTCGTCGGTCTTATAGATAGGAACGATAACAACCTCGATTGGAGCAACCTTTGGAGGCAGCACGAGACCGTTATCATCTGAGTGAGCCATAATCAAAGCACCCATCAGACGCGTTGAAACGCCCCATGATGTTGCCCATACGTATTCGAGTTTATTCTCTTTATTAAGATACTTCACGTCGAATGCCTTAGCGAAGTTCTGGCCGAGGAAGTGTGAGGTACCGGCCTGCAATGCCTTGCCATCCTGCATCATAGCCTCGATACAGAATGTCTCAACAGCGCCTGCGAAACGCTCGTTAGCTGATTTGATACCGCGGATAACCGGGACAGCCATGTATTTCTCGGCGAAATCAGCGTAAACGCCCAGCATTTTCTCGGCTTCAGCCATAGCTTCTTCACGTGTGGCGTGAGCGGTATGACCTTCTTGCCACAGGAACTCTGCTGTGCGGAGGAACAGACGTGTACGCATCTCCCAGCGCACCACGTTAGCCCACTGGTTGCACAAAATCGGGAGGTCGCGATAGCTCTTGATCCAGTTACGATATGTGTCCCAAATGATTGTCTCTGAAGTAGGACGCACTATCAACTCTTCTTCCAGTTTTGCCTCAGGATCGACGACAACGCCCGGTCCGTCTGGGTTTTTCATCAAGCGGTAATGCGTAACGACGGCGCATTCCTTAGCAAAGCCCTCAACGTGGCTGGCTTCCTTGCTGAAAAAACTTTTTGGAATGAAAAGTGGGAAATAAGCATTGACGTGACCAGTGTCCTTGAACATCTTGTCGAGAGCATCATGCATAAACTCCCAAATAGCATATCCGTAAGGCTTTATCACCATACAACCTCTCACTGCGGAACCCTCCGCCAACTCGGCTTTATTCACGATATCATTATACCATTGTGAATAATTTTCTTGACGTGTTGTAATTTCTTTTGCCATTTTTAAAAGTTTGGTACGATTTTTGTTAGTTTTTCAGTGTGCAAAATTACAAAAATTTTTGCAAAGTAATAATAAAAAGTGAATTTAATATGAAAAGGAGTTTCATCATCATCGCAGCCGCAACAGTGTTGTTAACTGCTTGTGCATCAAGCAATAACGTTATCAACGACGATGCGTATTATTCACCATACGACAGTGATTCGCAAAGCGATAAGTCCCTCGTGACCTCAAATTACGGCTATTTCGACAACAACTCAGTGAAATCGGAAAAGAGTAACAACCAGGATAAAACGAGCAAAATTTATAAAGATTATGCCGTTACGGACAGCATCGACAGAGTTGTAGACACCGTTTACATCGTTGACGAGGCTCCTGAGACCCGTGTAACTGTTGATTTTGGTGTAGGTTTTGGAGTAGGATTCGGAGTCGGTTACGGCTATTGGGACCCATTCTGGGATCCGTTCTGGTATCCGGCATACAGACCTTATTGGGGTTACAGCCCATATTACTGGGGTTATGCATGGGATCCTTACTGGGGATGGGGCGGCTATTACCCATATTATCCTCCATACTATCCTTATCACCCATACTATCCACCAGGACCAGGTTATTACAATTATTACAACCACAGCCATCACGGGACACATCACGGTGGTATAAACACCTATAATAATAATAGTGGTCGCAGAGCATCCGGTCATAATAACGGCGGCGGAAACAGCGCTGTGAGCAGCAGAAGAAGCGCCGATCATCATAACAATACAGCTGTAAGCAACCGCGAGAGCTCAAGACGTTCTTCAGACAACATTTCACGTCCAACGAACAGCTCTGCAAGAAGATCAGATCAGACGACAACAAGACCGACTCAGTCGACAACAAGGCCAAGTCAATCAACAACAAGACCAAGTCAGTCAGCAAGCAGACCGAGTCAATCGACAACGAGACCAAGTCAGTCGACGACGAGACCGTCTTCACAGAACAAGACATATACTCCTGCGAACAGCAACCGTCAGTCACGTTCAAGTTCGGAATATGTCAGACCGCAGAGAAACAACACCACGACGACAAGACCTAATACTAACACCACCAGAAGCAACACCAGCGCTCCAAGAAGCAGCGGCAGCTTCAACTCAGGTTCACGCGGTGGCAGCGTTGGAGGCGGCGGTGGCCGTATAGGCGGCGGCGGAGGCGGCCGTGTCGGTGGAGGCAGAAGATAGAATGAAGAATAGGTTTAACTGAATGAAAAGAAATTAGAGATGAAAAAGATATTTTTAACAATAATGATATTAGCGCCAATGTTTTTGATGGCGCAGACCGACAGCGACATGTTTGACTTCTCCTCTGTTTATTATCAGGGAACAGCAAAAAGCGCCGCAATGGGCAACGCGATGGGCGCCGTCGGCTCCGACTTCTCAGCAATAGCGATAAACCCGGCAGGATTAGGACTTTTCCGTAAATCGACATTCGTGTTCACACCAGAGTTCTACTCCATTTCAACGGAATCGGACTACAAAGGCAGCTACGGCTCCGACAGAGCTTTCAAAGTGCCAGTGAACAATATTGGTCTCACATGGACACAGGAATACAACAACAGCCCACTTAAATCAGTGAGTTTTGCTCTTGGTCTCAATAAATTGAACAACTATACATTCCAGTCTTACGTCAATGGCGACAACCCCAACACCTCGCTAATTGATGCATATATCGAAGAATTATACCAAAACGGCATTTACAACGACTACGCATTGGAAGATTATTCTCCAAACGGCATATTCCCATTATGGGAGACATATCTCCTTGATTTTTATGATGACAACACAATCGACAGCCAAGTCCCGCAAGGTGGTTTGAACCAGCAGTTTGGAGTGAGCAAGCGCGGCTCGTCACGTGAATTCAACTTAGCGGCCGGATTCAATTTCAACGAAAAGGTTTTCTTGGGTGCGTCTGTCAACATACCTTATTTTAACAAAACAGTAACCAAGCAGTATAAAGAAATCAACCTCAACGCCAGCGATAATTTCAGAAACTGGGCCCAGGAAGAAGTTGTTAAAAACTCAGGAACGGGTATTAACGCCAAAATCGGAGCTATCTTCTACCCTGTTCAATGGTTACGAGTCGGAGCGGCTTTCCACACACCTACTATATATAAGGTGGAAGAGAGCTGGGGCACCGAGACATGGTCATCATTCAACAATGCAGGTTACAACTACATCTCACCTACGGGAGTATATACCTACACAGTGACCACGCCTTATCGTCTGAATGCCAGTGCCGCCTTCATATTCGGCAATTTCGGAATGATTACTGCCGATTATGAATTAGTGGATTACAGCAAGATGCGTGCATCAAGTTATGATTATAACTACTCGGGGTTCAACAACTACATCCGCAAGACATACAGCACCACATCTAACGTCAGGTTGGGTACCGAATGGCGTTGGCAGACCATGGCATTCAGAGCAGGTTACGCCTTCTACGGAAGTCCTTTCGGAATGAATAAGACAGACTACAGAACGGATTCATATTCTTGCGGTTTTGGCTTCACATATCATGTTTTCACGCTTGATTTAGCTTACGTGTTCAGTCAGCGTCACAACTCATACCAACTGTATGAGCAATACTCTGAATATCCTGCATTGTACGGTCAGAACAATGAATTTACTGACGACACAAAAGTAAAAGAGACGACCAACATCAATCAGGTGGTCATCTCTTTCAAGTTCAGATTAGACTGATAGGATCAGTTCTTTGCGTTGTATTGGTCGATGATATCTTGGTCGACCAAGATACGGCCGCAATATTCGCACACGATAATCTTCTTGTGGATACGGATATCGAGCTGGTGTTGTGGTGGGATTTTGTTGAAGCATCCGCCGCAGGCATCACGCTCGATTTTCACGACTGCCAAACCGTTACGGGCACCTTTTCTGATGCGTTTGTAAGCGGCGAGCAGACGGTCTTCGATCAAAGCTTCGCTTTCCTTTGACTTCTCGACGAGTTCCTCTTCTTCTTTTTCTGTCTCTTCAACGATTGAGTTGAGTTCTGACTGTTTCACCACGAGGTCGTTTTTACGCTCTGCGAGTTTCTTTTCTGTAGCCTCAAGATTTGTCTTGATATCCTCGATTTTGATAGTCGCATCTTTGATTCTCTTTTCGCAAAGTTGAATTTCAAGTGATTGATACTCAGTCTCTTTTGTCAAAGAATCATATTCACGGCTGTTACGAACGTTATTCTGCTGTTCTTCGTATTTCTTAATCAAAGCCTGTGTTTCTTTGATTTTGATTTTGTAGTTAGTAACGTCGGTGTTGAATTTTTTCAGGTCGGCGTTGTAATTCTCAATACGGGTTTCGAGACCGGCGACTTCGTCTTCAAGGTCTTGCACTGCTTCTGGCAACTCGCCGCGCACGATGCGGATTCTATCTATCTTGGAATCAATCTGTTGCAAGGTGTAAAGTGCAACCAACTTTCTTTCAACGGTAACTTCAATCTGTTCTTCCTCGTTGAGTTTAATTTCTTGATTATCAGCCATTTATGTTAAATTTAATATTTATACAAAATAGTTTATCGAGTTAGTTTTAATGCTCGAAATTGAAACTGCAAAGTTACAAAATTTTTTAATAATTGCATCAGCAATTAATTCTTTTGTAAATTGTTCTGTTTCATAATGTCCCGCATCGACGAGAAGAAGTTTGCCATCGGCCTCGAAAAAGTCGTGATATTTCACGTCGCCAGTGATATAAGCGTCTGCGTTACAATGCTTTACGTTATCAAGCAAGAAAAAGCCGGAGCCGCCGCAGACCGCCACTTTTTTAATTTTTTTACCTAAAAAATCGGAATGGCGAAGAGCTTTTGCGTTAAGATTTTTTTTCACGAGAGTCAAAAATGCGGTCTCATCGAGGGCATTATCCAACTCCCCCACCATGCCTCCGCCGGTCAACACGTCGTCATCGGTCTTAATCGGCTCCAAAATCTCAAGATTTTTCAGCCCGATTTTATCTGCAAGCCATTTACTAACACCGAGATAGCTGTTGTCGAGATTAGTGTGCATGCAAGCGATTGCGATGTCGTGTTTTATCGCCTTGATAATCGTTCTTTCGATCGTATTTTCAGGCAAAATATGTTTCAGCGAACGATAAATCAGCGGATGATGGCTAATCACAAGATGAAAACCTTTTTCTATCGCCTCGTCAATAACTGCTTCGGTCACGTCAAGAGTTATTAAAGCCTTGTCTATCAGCATATTAGCATCACCGACAAGAAGTCCGGCATTATCCCATGACTCCTGCCATTTGAGAGGTGCGATATCAGTAATACATCCGACTATTTCACTAACTTTATTCATTTCAAAAATTTTCGCTAAAATAATAAAAATAATGATGCACGAATCAAAAATAATTTGTATATTTGTACGTTTGTATTTAAAATTGACCGATGAACAGATTATTAGCACCATTATCATGGCTATATGCGATTGTTTTGTACATTCGCCATTGGCTATATGACAGTGGGATATTGAAATCGAAAAGTTTCAGTGTTCCTACAATCTGCATCGGAAATCTCGCGCTCGGCGGAACTGGCAAAACGCCTCATACTGAATATCTTATCAGGCTTTTGAAGGACAAAGCGAATGTGGCTGTATTAAGCAGAGGCTACGGCAGAAAAACAGAAGGTTTCATCCTTGCGAACGAAGACTCTACGGCAGAGCAAATTGGCGATGAACCACTACAATACAGATTAAAATTCAACAATATAACAGTGGCTGTCGACGAAGACAGATGCGAAGGCGTTTATCGTCTGATGCGTCAGGAAAAGGCTCCGGATGTCATACTTCTCGATGACGCTTATCAGCATAGAAAAATAAAACCGGGAATCAACGTACTTCTTACCGAGTATTACAATATTTACAAAAAAGATATGCTCATCCCGGCAGGAAAGCTTCGTGACATAAAATGCGCCGCTAAACGTGCTGATATTATTATAGTTACGAAATCGCCGAGGGTGCTTTTGCCATACGACAAACGCGATGTGGTACAACTCATCGATGCGAAACCATATCAGAAAGTTTTCTTCACTTATATTGATTTTCAAGGACTTAAGCCAGTCAACAATACTGCAAAAGAGACGGTATTGCAGGACATGAAATCGGTTTATCTGTTTTGTGGCATAGCCAATCCATATCCACTTGAAGATTATTTAAAGAGAAAATACAACACATTGATTACCAAATATTTCGACGACCATCATCATTTTAATGACAATGATATTGATATTATTTTGGATGGTTACGACAGTGTGATTGGCAAAAATAAAATCATTGTAACGACTGAAAAAGATTTAATGCGATTAACAAACTCTTCGTTTATCAACAGGTTTGAGAATGTGCCGCTTTTCACCATACCGATTGAGGTGCGTTTCAACGATGAGATAGAAGAGGATATATTTAACAATTTGATTTTGAACTATGTTGGAAAAAATTTTTGAGACAGTAGATTTCATCAAATCTAAGACTAATGGTTTTGAGCCAGAGATAGGTATAGTTTTAGGTTCGGGTTTGGGCGGATTGGTTAATGTAATGGATGTTCAATATACAATACCGTTTGCAGAAGTTCCGAATTTCCCGATATCGACAGTGAAAGGCCATAAAGGGCAGTTGGTTTTCGGTATTATTAGTGGTCGCAGGGTGGTCGCCATGCAGGGCCGTTTCCATTATTATGAAGGATACAGCACCTCACTTATCACCTTCCCTATTAGAGTTATTAAATATTTGGGAGCCAAGCTGTTAGTGCTTTCAAACGCCAGCGGCGGCATCAACCCGAGTTTCCGTGTAAGCGATATTATGTTCATCACAGATCATATCAACCTGTTGCCTAACCCGCTCATCGGCAACAATGACGAGCGCATAGGCACACGTTTCCCAGACATGAGTGACGCATACGACCACAGGTTGATTGTTTTGGCCGACGATGTCGCTAAGAAGTTGGATATACATATTCAGCACGGTGTTTACGTTGCAGATTCAGGTCCTTCGTATGAGACGCCTGCCGAATATCGTTACTATCGCATAATAGGTGGCGACTGCGTGGGAATGTCAACGGTGCCTGAGGTCATAGTGGCACGCCATTGCGGACTTACAGTTTTTGCCGTGTCAGTTATAACAGACCTTGGCGGACAGGAGATACCTGTTGAAGTCACACACGAAGAGGTGCTCAACGCAGCTAATGTGGCAGAGCCGAAGATGACAGCAATTATACAAGAGATGTTTAAACGCCTTGACGAGATTTAACTCTGATGATTTACTTTGCAACAGATTTCCACCTCGGTGTACCGACCCTCGAAGACAGCCAGCGACGGGAGAAAATGCTTCTCGAGTTTCTTGACTCCATCAAAAAAAACTGCGAGGAGCTGTTCCTGATGGGCGACTTGTTCGATTTCTGGTACGAGTACAAAACGGTGATTCCGAAAGGTCATGTCAGGCTGCTTGGGAAACTCGCCGAGTTTATCGACAGCGGCATCCCAGTGCATCTCTTTGCAGGCAACCACGACCTTTGGACGTTCTCGTATCTTCAGGAAGAGATTGGTATTCAAGTACATAGAGATCCAGAAGTAATGATGCTCAAGGGCAAGAAATTCCTTTTGGTTCATGGCGACGGTCGTGGAGAAGGCGACGGTGGCTACAAATTCTTGAAGAGTGTGTTCGAAAATAGGTTCTTACAATGGTGTTTCCGCCATATTCACCCTGATTTCGGAATAAGAGTAGCGTTGAAATGGTCTCATAATCATAGAGTTAAGAAGCTTAAAAAAGAATCGGAAGGCAATTTCTATAAAGATGTTGAGAACACCCGACTTTACAAATATGCGAAGGCTGAATACGAGAAAGACCCGACGATTGATTTCTTCGTGTTCGGGCACCAGCATAAGCCGATGCAGTACAAAACCGGCGAGCGCGCCGTGACCACGGTGGTCGGGAACTGGATCTGGGATTACACGTACGCGGTGTTTGATGGAAATGAAATGACTTTGAAATATTACAAAAACTAATACATATGAATAAAATACAGAGTTACATTAAGGAAAACGAACAGCGTTTTTTGGACGAGTTGTTCGGACTGATTAGAATTCCGTCTATTAGCTCGGAATCAGCACATAAGCCGGATATGATTAAGGCTGCGGAATATTGGAGAGACAGCATTCTGAAGGCTGGCGCCGACAAGGCTGAAGTGATGCCGACAGAGGGCAACCCTATTGTTTACGGCGAGAAAATCATCGACAAGAAAAAGCCGACAGTGCTTGTGTACGGACATTACGACGTGATGCCTGTCGACCCGATTGATCTGTGGCACACCGACCCGTTTGAGCCTGTCATCAAAGACGGCAAGATATGGGCTCGCGGTGCTGACGACGACAAAGGCCAGGCTTTCATGCATGCCAAGGCATTTGAGACAATGATGCAGACCGGCACCCTCCCCTGCAACGTGAAGTTTATGCTTGAAGGCGAGGAAGAGATCGGCTCAGGCAGCCTCTCAAAATGGATTGAGGAATACAAAGACTTAGTAAAAGCCGATGTCATCTTGGTTTCAGATACTAGCATGATTAACCACGATACGCCTTCAATTACAACAGGTTTGCGCGGTTTGGCTTATTGGGAAGTCGAAGTCACAGGTCCGAACGCCGACTTGCATTCAGGACTGTTTGGAGGCGCTGTCGCCAACCCTATCAACACTTTGTGCGAGATGGTAGCCGGTGTGATGGACAAGAACAACCACATCACCATCCCTCATTTCTATGATGACGTCGTTGAATCATCAGAAAGAGAGCGCGAGATGCTGAATAAAGCTCCGTATAACGAGGAAGAATTCAAGAAAGCGTTGGGGGTGAAGGCATTACGCGGCGAAAAAGGATACACCAAGATTGAGCGCGTCGGTATCCGTCCGACCTTCGATTTATGCGGAATCTGGGGCGGTTACACAGGCGAAGGCTCGAAGACAGTGCTTCCGTCGAAGGCTTACGCCAAGATTTCGTGCCGACTGGTGCCTAACCAAGACCATGAGAAGATCGGCAAGCTGTTTAAGGAATATTTCGAGAGCATAGCTCCTGATTATGTGACAGTTAAGGTTACTACGTTGCATGGTGGCGAGGCTTACGGCTGCCCTATCGAGCTTCCGGCATACAAAGCTGCTGAACAGGCTTATTTCGACACATACGGCAAGCTGCCTATCCCAATGAGAAGCGGCGGAAGCATCCCGATTATCGCAAGATTCGAGAAGGTGTTGGGAATCAAGTCGATATTGATGGGCTTCGGCCTCGGCGAAGATGCCATCCACTCACCTAACGAAAACTATCGCCTCGACCATTTCTTCAAGGGCATAGAGACCATAGTGCAGTTCTATCAGCATTACGCTAAGTAAAGTTGAGAGTTAAGAGTGTAGAGTTTATAGCAGTTTAAAAGTTTACAGTTTAATAGTTTAAAAAAGAGATGAGATTTAAATCCCATCTCTTTTATTTATTAACAACTATACTTTGAAAAATTATTTATATTTTTTTACTTCATTTGGATTGCGCTGCATCTCAATACTACTGCTATTCTCAATATTTATAAGTGTTTGAGGAAGTTGTATTTCAGTTCCATCTTCTCCTTTAACATCATTTGTAACATATGCCTGAATCTCCCAACAAATATCTGTAGCATTATTATCATCATATACATCATGCCAACCATTGCCATTAGGATTCACCCAACGAGCATTACGATTATTAACACCCGCGCATGCTCCTTTAGGATATACACCTGCATTATATGAACAACTGATAGACACCCATAACGAGTTATTAGTTTGCAATGCTAACGGACTAATATTTATTGTATTCCATCCTTCAGATGATACGCTAAACGTTTGAGATTTCAACAATGCACTTGGTTGATATGTTCCACCTTTATATATTTTTAAAGTGTATGAACCTGTTGCTCCTAAATATACATCAACTTTTGTAATACTTGTACCATTATATTGTGAAAGTGTTGAAGTTGGAAACATTACAGCCCATTCATCAGAACCCCCATTAGTTAATCCCCAACAATTGACATGATTATTATAGTCTCCATAATACAACCAGGTTCCATTACTTCCACCTCCCCCGCCTCCACCGGGGTTATTGCAATCTACAGTGAATGTGCATTGTAAACCTGATGTTATAGAACCTGCTGCTTTTTCGAAAATGACATCTCCACCAGGATAATAGATTCTATATGAACATTCATTATCATGTGCTCCACCAGAAAACGTAACGCTAATAGAAGTTCCGACAGAGAAATCAAAGGAATAATTGGCAATATTACCACCGCTCGAGATTGTTAACTGATGTGTTGAAGTTCCATCACTAACTCCTAATTTTGCTCCATTCCAACCATCTCCGAATGTATCAAACAGCTCAAATATCACAGTGCATGTACCTGTATATGGCGAGCCTTTTGTGGCTTTCACAACAAGTTCTTCGCTCCCGCCATTTGTTATGTTTATTGACAATACTGAACTGTTTTCACCATCAGACAACAAATCTCTATTAATCATTATCGATATTGAGGATGTGGCTCCTGAGTTCAATGCGCCTGATGTCGGATTTACAGATGTTATCCAATTTGCTGTTTTAGATATGGAATAACTCAAGCTCTGAGTTCCATTATTGCGTATCTTAAACATCTTCTGTGTAGTATTGGCATCTGAACCAAAATCCAATTCTGTTATTTCCGTGCCACTATTATCAAGGATGGACAAAGCCTTTTTCTTCGTTGCCTTAACTGCTATTTCTATACCACCCACCGTCTCCGACGAAACAATTATTGATGTGGTATTTAATCCATTAACCATTTTTGTTCGGTCAATTTTCAATATCACAGGTGCATTTTGATTTACAGGAACTGTTCCTGTTGCAGGGGTGATACTTTCAATCCAATCGACACTTTTTATTATACTAAAACTGAAAGATTCAGTTCCTCTATTGTGAATGTTGAAGGTTTTGCTAACAACACCCTCTTCTTCTCCGAAATCTATACTTGATATTTCCTGACCCCCATTATCAATTATCTGTATAGATGTAGGCATCTTCTCAATTTGGACATCACCTTTTGCTGTTTTCCCAGCTTTCACGGTAATAGTATTTGATTTCAAATCCTGATATCCAGTTTTTGTTATAAAAAGATTATAATCTCCTGGGTCTATCTGAGTAAACTGGAATGTACCGTCATATCCAGTAACTGTTTTCAAACCCTTAGGCATAAGCTCGACCCCAGCGTTCGGAACGCTTTCGCCTGTTGATTTGTCGGTTATAGTTCCATAAATTGAGCCTGGAGAAACTGTATCATTTTTCTTTTTGCATCCTCCAACCACTAACAACATGATTGTAAGTGATAAAATAATATACTTTTTCATACTAGTAGTAATTATTGAGTTTTATTTAAAGTTATACTGACATTAATTGTCCCACCAGCTTCTGTTGTGACAGTTTTGCGATTAGTAACATAACCGCTTTTCTGAACGGTTAACGTGTATTGGTTGGCATCCAGATCAACAAACTCGAAATGCCCATCACTTCCAGTATAAGTGTTTTTACCACTTGGACTAAGTGTCACAGTAGCCCCTGGCACGGCATCGCTGGTATCGTTATCAACAACACTTCCCGTAATTGTACAAAAGGTGTTATATTCTTTCTTTTTGCTACATGATGTTGCAATCAAAAGCAAAAGAATAATAGCTATAAATTGTAATAATCGTTTTGTATTCATAAATAACATATTAAAATTTGATACTTAATGCAAAACCCGTAGATTGAATATCAGTATATGGTGATATATTGATAGATGCATCGCTAAGAAAAATGTGTTGGTCTCCTTTGGCGACAATACCATCAATGACATTCCACAAATATACAACTACTGCGCCAGCAATGGATATATCCCTAATTGAAGCCCATGTGTTTGCTTTATCAGTATATGATTTAATAAGTTGCGAATCGTGGGTTGAGTTTATCAAGTTAATATTATTGGATCTTATGCTTTCAGCAACAACTATCCCACCAACAAAAACAGCTTCACTTGCGATGAAGAATATGCCTTTACCAAGGCTTCCTTTGTGGATTTGGGCCATTCCTGGAACAAATACTCTTGGCGTAAACTTGTATTTATCTGTCAATTGAACTTGGTCAAAGTCAAACGTTGGATTTTTAGCTGTTTGAACCAGCAAATAAACTTTATGATTTCCTGGATTTAGAACCTCATGGTATTCATCAATGATACGGGCTTTTACCATCAAATCCTTTTTGCCGGCAACCTGAACATTGTTGTCAGTTATCGTTACTGAGACATCCGTGCTTGCCGCAAGATTTCTGTTTTCATAAATCTTATTGACAGCTTTAGTTCTCGCATCATTATGATCATATCCCGAAGCATCTATGCATTGAAGATATGTATTAGTTCCTTCTTCAAAAAAGCCTTCTGTCCACTTGGGCTTTTGTTGCTGAGCGAATGCACTTTGCCCGACAAATAAGACGAGCAAAGTGCTGATGATTGTTATAAATGACCTATATTTCATAGATATCATTCGTTGCCCTTGTAATTTTCAAATCTTTTTTCCATATTATCCCGATAGACTTTTTCGTCGAATCCAATTCTTAATTTGTCCTCCTGAGATAGCTTATTGTCAACGGCTGTAGCGATTTTTTGAGCCAAATCCACTTTTGAAATCTTTATTGCGACATAGCACTCAATATGTCCATCGTCACCCACGCCGCCCCAACGCAAACATGACTCCGATGTGTTGTTAACAACAGCATCAATTATTTGATCTCCAGCCATTGCAACCTTTGCTTCTATGTCGTTACCCTGATTATTGCCAATTGATTGTGAGAAATCACTCACCATACCTTTATATGCATGTTTGATTTTCATACGAACCAACTGCTGGGCGTTTTGTAATGCATATTTATGAACTTCACCTTTTTGGTTAGAGCTGCCGCGATAAACACCGGTAGCCGTGAACTCAGTGTCGGTGTCATAAACAGTACAAGGTGCTTCATAAACTTCTCCGAAAGGATTGTTAGAACCATTGTTTCTTGGTTGATTGTTAACTGCTTGTTTTTCACTTCCACAGCTTGCGAATGCGATGGCGAAAATTGTTGCCATTCCAAGTAAATTTAACTTTTTCATGATTTTAATAATTTAATTGTTAATAATTTAGTGAGTTGCCAATACTATTCTGCCGGCAGACTCCCCATACCGACTGTTAACCGTTAAAACCATGAAACATAAAAGAAAAAGCGCGGGAATCTGCACCTTGCCTATCCCGCATGTAAGGCTCTCGCATTGCCCATCGATCGAGGATAAGCAATGTCGAAGCCCACGCCAAATGTATATATTAATAGGTGTTGAGCAACACCACAATATATATCAAATCCCGTGAACGACTAGCCACTGCTTTATCTTGCGATCGATTACGAATTTGCGAGATTCTACATGCCGCAGATAAAACGTCAGCACAACGTCTTTCCAATATGTCTATCATTAGCCATTGAGACTGATGACACTGCAAAGATAGTGAAATAATTTTGTAAAACACAAAATTTAAGAAAAAATATTTAAAAAATTTAATTATAACCATTTTTGGTTACTTTTTTTATTATATTTGCAGCGTCAATTAAAATGTAATGTTTGAGATCTATTTGCAATATCATCACATACCATGTGGGGCTGTCATTGGTAGAATAATGTCGAAAGAGCGCCTTACACAGCGCGAGTTGGCAAATCGTGCAGGTATTCCTTACCAAAGAATAAACGATTTTATTGCCAACAGAAGAAAAATATCTCCAGAGATTTCATTGAGATTGGAAAAAGCTTTACACATTGATAATCAATGCTTTTTCTATAAAATCCAAACAAATCACGAGATTTATAACGCAATCTCACAACAATCCAGGACATCACATCCAAATTTATCAAAATATCGCAAAATACTTTTTTGGGATACCATTTTTGAAAGAATAGATTGGCAAAAAAATGCCCACTGGATAATCCAAAGGGTGTTTGAATATGGAAATGAAAACGAAATACAAGAGACTATCAAATTTTATGGAAAAGATTTGATAATTAAAGAATTATTGTCAACAAAAGATTCATGGAACGAAAAAAGCAGGATTTATAATCTTAAAAAATATTTGAATTATGATATTGAGAACTAATATCGCATCTCCTTTATTACTTGAAAGTCTTCATAAAATCATGTCACACAAGGCTTTCGACGATTATTATCTTGTAGGTGGCACAGCTCTTGCATTGCAACGAGGTCATCGTATCTCTATTGATATTGATATGTTTTCGAATATGCCATACGAAGATATGAACACCGATGAAATTGCAAAAGCTTTGTCAGAATTGTTCCCCTATATCGAAGGTTTGCATCAATTGAAAGAAACACAGACTGTATATTCATTATTTGTCGGAAATGACAAGGATCATTGTGTAAAACTTGACATTTGCTATGATGAAAATCCAATTTTCCCATTGATTAACTCAAATGGGATCAGGATGGTTTCTGAAAAAGATATTGCAGCAATGAAAATTAATGCGATAACCCAAGACAGGCAACGGAAAAAGGATTTCTGGGATATTCACGACCTACTTGAAACGTATTCAATAGAAGAAATGATATCGTTTGCCTTGAAAAGATATCCATGGTCTTTGGATTTACCAAAAATCATCGATGGTTTTAAACGACTGCCAGAATTAAATGATTACACAGAAATTAGATGTCTGAAAGGGAAATATTGGGAGTTTATTGTCGAAGATCTGATGGAACAAATTCCAATATTGGAGGAAATGAAATAGCCGTTAGATTTTAGACTAGCGGCTATTTTTATATGAAATTTCTCGACTTCCCTCTCCACTTCGGTCGAGGTTCGCTCGAAATGACGGAGGGGAAAACTATTCGTTGATATTCCTTACGGAAACCCCGTTTTTGAAGTTTTCGAGGCCTTCTTTGAGGAACTGGACGAAGCCGTCTTTGTCGAGGTTGTAAGCGCGTGGCTCGTGGAGAAGCTCACCATTGTGGCCCATCAGACAGTAATATGGCTGGGCGTTGGTGCCGAACTTGGTGATTTGGAAGTCGGCATATTTACGACCGATGGTCTTCTTCATCTTGCCGTCACCGCCAACGACCCATTCTTCTTCAGGAAGCTTGGTCTTGTCGTCGACGTAAAGCGCCACGATGATATAATCTTCACGCAACATCTTCAGGACGCGCGGATCACTCCAAACGTTAGCCTCCATCTCACGGCAATTGACGCATCCGTGGCCGGTGAAGTCGACGTAAAGCGGCTTGTTTTGTGCTTTTGCGCAAGCGAGAGCCTGTTCATAATCGAAGTAACCTTTCAATCCGTGAGGCAGATGGAAGATATCGTTGAAACGCGGTGCTTCACAGAGTTCTGCCACAGGTTTTGCCTCATTTTGCTGAGCTTGGCCTGCCGGCACTGCTTTTACATTCTGTTGGATAAACTCTATCACCTTGTCAGCATTCTCCTGATTGATACGTTTGAGGTCGAAATCGAGGGTCTGTTGTGGCGGCAGATAGCCTGAGAGAGCCTTAAGAGGTGCACCCCACATGCCAGGGATCATATAAACCACGAATGTAAAGGTTATGATACTCAATATCAAACGGCCGACACCGATATGCTCGACCGGGTCGTCGTTTTTAAACTTGATTTTGCCCAAAAGGTAGAATCCAAGCATTGCGAAGCACACTATCCAGATGCCGAGATAGACCTCACGATCGAGCAGATGCCAGTGGTATGTCTGGTCGGCGACGCTCAAGAACTTGAATCCGAGTGCGACCTCGATGAAACCAAGGATGACCTTCACTGTGTTAAGCCAGCCACCGCTCTTTGGCAGATTTTTCAGCATCGACGGGAACATCGCAAAGAGTGCGAACGGCAATGCAAATGTCACTGCATAGCAGAACATGGTGAGAATCGGGGTCCAGAACTCACCTGAAGTTGACTTGATAAGCACTGTACCGACGATAGGTCCTGTGCAGGCGAATGACACCAAAACAAGGGTCAGAGCCATGAAGAACACGCCGGCGAGACCTTTCTTCTCAGAGTTGGAATCAGATTTGTTGACAAGGCTGCTTGGAAGCACGATTTCGAATGCTCCGAAGAACGATGCAGCAAACACCATAAACACCAGGAAGAAGATGATATTCGGGAGCCAGTGTGTTGACAGCCAGTTGAAGATATCGCCAGTGACGCTGTCGCCGCCGAAGAGCCATGTCACCATGATGATGACTGCGATTGGCAAAGTGTAAAGCAACACTATGAATACGAAGTACATAATGGCTTTGAAACGACCAGCAGCCTTATTCTCGCTTCCGTGGAGGAAGAACGACACTGTCATAGGAATCATCGGGAAGACGCAAGGAGTAAGCAATGCTGCCAAGCCCCAAAGAATTGCCTGAAGAATCATTGAAAGCAAGCTGTCGCCTTCTTTAGCGTCAGCATTTGCTATAGTTCCGCCATCGAGGTTTATGTCAAACTCCACTTGGGTTGGAGGCAGGCACATACCATCGTTGCAAACCATGAATTCCAGCTCACCTTTCACTGCAACCGGTTCTTTTCCAAGCACTTTCACTTTCTGAGTGAATATAGCCTCTTTCTCAAAATAATTCAATTCGATACCGAAAGCATTGTCATAATGGACAATTGCCTCGCCCTCTGTCACCTCGCCTATTCTTTCATATTTTGAATCTTCTGCGAACAGGAATGTTGTCGGGATTGGCCCTTCTCCTTTAAGATTTTGTGAATAAATGTGCCATCCTGCTTCGATTTGTGCCTTGAAAATAACATTATACTCGTTATTTCCCAGCGACTCTGTCGAGAAGCTCCATTGCACAGGGTCATAAATCTGAGCGACCGACGCAAAAGGCATCATTAAGGCTAAAAACGCCACTAAAATAATTGTAAGTTTCTTCATAACTCGTTATTCTTCAATAATTTATAAATTGATTAAAGTTTTATTTCGGGTTACAAAGATAATAAAAATTCTTATTCCGCAACTATTTGATAAATGGTTTTTGTTTTTTCTGTGATTTTAAACCTATCGTCGATGCGATAGCCGACAATCCACACGATTTCGCCTTCATTATCCGTCAATATCAGAGTGTTTTTCTTTTGAAAAGTGGTGAAATCATTATCGTTAAAGAAATCGGAGACGAGCTTTGAGCCGCGCATCCCGAGAGGGTGAAAGCGGTCACCTTGCTGCCAAAAACGGGTTTGGAGTGGCAGTTTTAATTTATCGTAATCAAGCTGGGCGATATTGGGATTATCTGTTATAAGCAGGGACAAAGCATGCCTTGTCCGTACTGGTTGTATTGTCACCCGTTGGGATAAATTATGCCTTGTTTGTACAGGATCAATAGGAAAAATTTCTATTGTTTCTTTCTCGATAACCAATTGATACTCATCAGAATAAAATTCCTTGCCAGATTCTCCGTCAAGAGCAGCGAAAATTGATTCGCATTGGGAATATGAGAAATCATAATTTCTAATCCACTCAAAAAGGAGTTGGAGACCAAGAGGATTTCTCGACTCCGCTTCGCTACGCTCGAAATGACGTTTTGGGATAGAGTGCAAAACGCCGTCAACGGTTTCAATTTGAGATATCTTTTCTTTTAAAAGTTCTCTATATAATTGATTTTCAGAGGCTAAGTGATTGACTGATTCAAGAATCTTTTCTCGTGCTTCAGGTTTAATCGAGTCGAAAACGGGCATCAGCTCATGACGGATTTTATTGCGAAGATAGACAGTGTCGTTGTTGGTGCTGTCTTCGCGCCATTGGATGCTGTTTTCAATTGCAAAATTCTTGATTTCGTCACGTGAGGCCCACAGTAAAGGTCTGATATACATGCCGTTACGAGGCTGCATTGCTTTCAGGCCTTTGATGCCGGAGCCACGCAGAAGGTTGATGAAGAAGGTCTCGATTTGGTCGTCAGCGTGATGAGCGAGAGCCAGCAAATAACCATTAGCGTTAATCAAATCGTTGAACCAGGCGTAGCGCAGTTCGCGGGCGGCCATCTCAACGGAGACCTTTTGTGTTTCAACGTATTCCAAGGTATCGAATTGGCGTACGAAGAGCTTGACTCCTACCCTTTCGGCGTATTCTCTGACAAATTGTTCGTCGCCGTCCGATTCTTTGCCACGCAGATGGAAATTGCAGTGTGCGAAGGCTATGTCATAGCCGCCCCGCCTAAGTAATTCCGCCAAAACCATCGAGTCGACGCCGCCGCTCAGAGCGACGAGGATGCGGTCACCTTTATTAATAAGGTGGTTTGACTCAATGTAGTTCTGGAATTTTGTTAACACGTTTCCTTTTTTATTTTATTTGGATTAAATAGGATTTCTCCACTACGCTTCGCTTCGGTCGAAATGACGGTAGCTCATTAAAAATATAGGTAAACCAGCAGGAATCCGATGCCGAGGCCGACAGCAGTGCAGATGGCATACCACATCAGCTTCTTCCATGGTGACGCATCTGGTTCAAGCGATTGCTCTATCTTTTTCTTCGGGACAATGTCACCAACAAAAATCTCGTCTTTCTCAGCGTTTTCAATAGATTCAGGAAGTGCTGGCTCCAAGAAAACAAATCCGTGATTCTTAATCTGATGAGCTTTGCCACGGAAATAGTAATCGACGCAATAGTTGTTTTCCAAAAGGATTATAACGCCTGTGTTGTCGTCATCGGTACCTTTTGCCAGGATTTTGGCGCGACGGCCGTAATTCTGTTTCAACAAGATTTCGTTGTCATCGACAGTGAGGTACGCCACAACATTATCGACCTCAGTGGAGTCTTTCAATGCTGAAGTCAGATAAATGACCAACAGGCTGACCGCCAAAGTGCTCAAATCATCGTGCAAGCCGATAATCACCTGATTGTCAGCGAGTTCATAAAACCAAAAATTCACTTCCGGGTTGAAAGAATGAGGATACAACTTGATCCATTCCTTCACCAAACCGATGACTTCGTCTTTTTGTAAGCCTTTAACTTTAATGTAATCCATTTTTCGTCTATTTTTTAGGAGATTTCTCCACTACGCTTCGCTCCGGTCGAGATGACGATGAGGAAGTTTTCCTTTTATGTTGAATTTTCTCTACTGAGAAACCGAATTTGCCTATTTTCTCGCCCAAAGAATAGTATTTCCCGTGCGAATATGTTATCAACTCGGCCTGATTGAGCTGGAAAAGTCCTGTGCTCGGGTCGAAATATTTTTCGTCACCATGAACTGCCACTATCTCTGCCATAAACATATCGTGCGAGCCTAACTCCTTGATATCAACCACTTTGCACTCGATATTTACTGGCGATTCAGCTATCATCGGAGCTTTAACCACCTCGGCCTGCTCAGGCGTGAGATGCATCTCTTTGAACTTGTTGTGATCTCTTCCAGAGCGTACGCCGCACCAGTCGGTGGCTTTTGCCAAGGCATCTGTCGTGAGGTTTATCACAAACTCTTTTGTTCTGGAGATTATCGCATGCGAATGGCGCTCTTTTCTCACCGAGATGTAGCACATCGGCGGGTCGGAGCATAAAATACCTGTCCACGCCACCGTGATGATGTTATAGTTCTCGGGGCTGTCGCCGCACGACACCATCACCACCGGCAGTGGATAAAGCATTGTTCCGGGTTTAAAACTTCTTTTCATGTTGCAAAAATAAAAAAAAACCCGCCATGAAGACGGGATTTTTTCATTTTTTGTTAGGACGTACGTCCCTACATTATTTAATATCCCATGTCGTACCGCTGTTGAGCAGGTCGTCGACGGTCTTGATGTTCGACTTGGCTGATTCGCGTTCGATGACATCGGTGAGGCAGTCGTCGTAAGTCGGAGCATCCACGTTGCGGATAACGCCGATAGCGACTGGGAACTCTGGAGGCATCATGTGGGCGAGCATCATGTGGATACCTGTGTTCTCTTCTTTCTCGTCGTGAACGAGGATATCCTTTTCTGTGATGCCGTTTTCGCCGATCGTGACGACTTCAAGCTTGTTTCCGTTAAGGCGCAGACCTTTGTTTCTCTCCTTACCGAAGATGAGAGGTTTGCCGTGTTCGCACTTCACCTGCATATCGTCGCGGACGTCCTTGCCTGTAATGTTTTCGTGAACGCCGTTCGAGAAAATCATACAGTTTTGGAGCACCTCGATGACTGACATACCGTCGTGATTCTTAGCTCTCAAGCAGATGTCGGTGAGTTCCTTTGTGTTGACATCAACGCCACGGGCGAAGAACTTGCCGCCAGCGCCGATAACGAGTTCACCAACGTTGAATGGATCCTCATATGTACCTTGTGGAGAAGTCTTTGTGACTGTGCCACGGAATGTACATGGTGAGAACTGGCCTTTTGTCATACCGTAGATACGGTTGTTGAACAGAAGGAGGTTCATGTCCATGTTACGGCGGACAGCGTGGATGAAGTGGTTACCACCGATAGCTGTGCAGTCGCCGTCACCTGTGATGACCCAAACTGAGAGGTTAGGATTTGCGAGCTTCACGCCTGTTGCGATAGCGCAAGCGCGGCCGTGGATGCTGTGGAATCCGTAGGTGTTCATATAGTGCGGGAAACGTGATGAGCAGCCGATACCAGAGACGACGCAGATGTCTTCTTTTCTCTTACCGAGCTGTGGGAACACGTCCTGTAAAACTTTCAAAATAGCGTGGTCACCGCAACCTGGGCACCATTTTACTATTTGATCGCAAACGAAATCTTCTTTAGTAAGATTAACAACCTGATTATTTAAATTTGTGTTTTCCATGGTAATCTTATTTTAAAAGGTCATTAAACTTATTTTCTAACTCTGCTGTGAGGAATGGGAGGCCCTGAATCTTGTTGTATTGTTCATACTTGAAGTCAGGCATCTTCTCTCTGAGGTAGTTCACGAACTGACCGTTGTTGTTCTCACAGACGACGATTTTCTTGTGACCGCTCAACACCTTTGCTGTGTTCTTTGGCAGAGGCATGATGTGGCGGAAGTGTGCATGAGCGACTGACTTGCCTTCTTCGAGCATCTTCTCGACGACTGAGAGGACAACGCCGTATGTGCCGCCCCAGCTCACCACGAGGAGGTCAGCGTTAGGGTCACCGACGATTTCCTGTTCAGGGATGAAGTTGGCTACGCGCTGCACTTTCTCTTCACGAAGCTCTGTCATGAGCTGGTGGTTCTTAGGGTCGAGTGAGAGGTTACCTGAACCGTTAGCCTTCTCAAGACCGCTGATGCGGTGACGGAGGCCTTCTGTTCCAGGGATAGCCCACTGTCTGTTGAGTTTTTCCTCGTCACGTTTGTAAGGCTGCCATTCTGGGTCGTTTGCCTTTGCGATTGGCGGGACGATAGCCGGGAGGTCAGCGACTCTTGGGATGCGGAGGATCTCAGAACCGTTGCCGAGAGCACCTTCTGTGAGGAGGATGACTGGTGTCATGTGCTCCATAGCGAGCTTAGCGGCTTCGTATGCTGAGTAGAAGCAGTCTGATGAGCTGCGTGCTGCCAAGACGATAAGAGGAGCGTCACCATTACGTCCGTAGATGGCCTGCATGAGGTCGCTCTGTTCCGACTTGGTTGGGAGACCTGTTGAAGGGCCGCCACGCTGTACGTCGACGACGACGAGTGGGAGCTCTGTCATCACTGCGAGGCCGAGAGCCTCAGACTTCAGTGAGAGACCAGGACCTGATGTTGTGGTCACTGCCAAGCAGCCAGCGAATGATGCGCCGAGTGATGAGCAGATACCTGCAATCTCATCTTCAGCCTGGAAAGCCTTAACCTTTAAGTTCTTATATTTCACCAACTCTGCGAGGATATCTGTAGCAGGAGTGATAGGATATGAACCGCAGAAGATCTGACGGCCTGAACGCTCTGCTGCTGCCATCAAACCCCATGCTGTAGCGACGTTACCGGTGATGTCACGGTATTTGCCTTTAGCGAGGTTAGCCGGCTCGATACGATATGTGTTGGCGAAGATTTCCATAGTGTCAGCGTAGCTGTAACCTGCTGCAACGACAGTCTGGTTAGCCTTGATGACTTCTGGTTTGTTTTTGAATTTTGTATTGAAATATCCGTTCAACATTGTGATGTCACGGTTGAAGAGGTACATCACGATGCCGAGAGCGAACATGTTCTTTGACTTGAGCATAGCCTTGCGGTCCCAACCGAAGTCTTTCAAAGCCTCGAGTGTCATTGATGTGATAGGAGCTTTGACGACTTTGTACTGGCTGAGGGTGTCATCCTGTGTCGGGTCTGATGTGTAACCGGCTTTTTCAAGAGCCTTGTCGTTCATCGAGTCGATGTCGAAGATGATTGTTGTGCCCGGCTTGAGCCAGCGCATGTTGGCCTTGATTGAGGCTGGGTTCATTGCGACGAGGACATCGCAAAGGTCACCTGTGGTGTGGACTGGTTTATGTCCGAAATGGACTTGGAATCCGGAGACGCCAGACACTGTACCTTGTGGTGGACGGATTTCTCCAGGATAGTCTGGGAAGGTGGCAAAATCATTGCCTGCTAAAGCTGTTGAATCAGAAAACAGGTTTCCTGTCAGCTGCATACCGTCGCCAGAGTCACCCGCAAAACGGATAACTACGTGTTCAAGTTCTACAACTTTTGTTCTGTTAGCCATAAGAAATTGAATTTAATTTATTGTATTTTAATAACTTAGATTATTTTTCCTCTTCTCAGGGATGACTCCCAATTTTTCTGCAAAATTAAGCATATATTTTTGATAAAAAAAACAAAAAAAAATATTTTTTCAAAATGGCGTTGTGTATTAGAAAAACCTATATCTTTGCAGAAAATTTTCTAAACTATAATATTATGGCATACAAAATTTTAGACAGCTGTGTAGCTTGCGGTACTTGCATCGACGAGTGCCCAGTCGGCGCTATTTCAGAAGGTAGCATCTATTCAATCAACGCTGATAACTGCGTTTCATGCGGCACATGCGCAAGCGTTTGCCCTAACGAAGCTATCGTTGAGGACTAATAGATAATTACACAGATTATCGAAAACACGTAGAGACGCCACACTGTGACGTCTCTACATTTTTTATTTCTTGAAATAATTCGAGATTTTCAGGTTTATTTCCCTTAATCGTTCCTCATTCAGTTTAATCACTTCCCTATCGTATGTCATCAGGCCGTTCAATTCCACCTCACAGTCGGTGGTCTGGGTATAGACAGCACCTGAGAATCCGCGTGGAATAAGATCCAGAAGCTTGTTGGCATATTCCACATAAGTGTCGGTGACCTTTTCCTCGGTGTCGTATTCCACATAGCCCCAGCCTTGCGACGGAACCCAAGTGTGTCCCTCTATTTTCCTGCCGATGCCGCCATACTCGCCGAGGACATTGACGCGTGATGCATCATAGAAATACATCTCAGGGTCAGGATAGTTGTGAATGTCGAGGATATCGCCTACCGGATAGTGGTTGCCGCCAGATGCAGGATTCACTAAGCGTGACGGGTCGTAACTCTTGGTCCATTCAACGATTTCAGGGGTTTTGAACTGTCCCCACGACTCGTTAAACGGCACCCAAACGCCAATTGAAGGCACCGAATAGAGATAATCGATGATTTCTTTCCATTCTCTCTTGTAAGTTGCCTCCGATTCAGGTGTTCTGCGACTAAGTGAACCGTCGAAATAACGATCTGTCACCCAGCCTGGACCGCGACCGCCCGATGGCATATCCTGCCAAACTATTATTCCAAGCTGGTCGCAGTGGTAATACCATCTCGCAGGTTCCACCTTCACATGCTTTCTGATCATATTATAGCCGAAATCCTTGGTTTTCTGAATATCATATTTCAGTGCTTCGTCGCACGGAGCGGTGTAGAGGCCGTCGCACCACCAGCCTTGATCAAGCGGGCCGAACATGAAAATCGGCTCGTTGTTAAGCATCAGACGCACAATGCCGTTCTCGTCCTTTGCAGTGCTGAACTTACGCATCGCGAAATAACAACTCACCCAATCAACTTCCTTATTGCCCTGATACAGAATAATACTCATTTCATATAGGAATGGATAATCTGGTGACCACAACTTCGCATCAGCCGGCATTGAAACCTCAACATCCTCTCCATTGATTGAATATGCTTTCGCCACATCCGTAAACAACTCTGAAACAACAACTTCAATCTTGTTATCATTAGAAGGATTAACAATCTCCGGTTTAACAGTAACTTTATGATTATCAATATCCGGCACAATTTTTACATCAACGATATGATTTGCATTGACAGGTTCAAGCCAAACAGTCTGCCATATTCCAGTAACTGGTGTGTACCAGATTCCATGAGGCTTCACATGTTGTTTGCCGCAAGGCTGCTCGCCTTGGTCGGTCGGGTCCCAAACACGCACCTTTAAAACATTGCCTTTTTTCTTCAAAGCTTGAGTGATATCCATTGAAAATGGAGTATAACCGCCAGTATGTGAGCCAACTTTTATATCATTTACCCAAACATCACATTTCCAATCGACAGCTCCAAAGTGCAACAAAATGCGTTTGCCATTCCATTTTGACGGCACTTCAAATTCTCGCTGATACCAGAGTTCATTGTCTTTTCCGACATATTTCTGTACACCAGACAACGATGATTCAACACAGAATGGCACCAAAATCTTACCGTCATATTTGTCAACCAATTGTCCCTTTGGGCATATCACATAATCCCATAAACCGTTGAGGTTCATCCAATCGAGGCGCGTCATCTGCGGACGCGGATACTCTTGCCAAACATTTTCAGGCGTAACTTCTGCAGCCCAACGTGTCTTAAGGCTGTCGCCCGCCGGAGCATATTGCCCCATCATAGTTAATCCACTGATTAACAAGCAAATAGATGTAATAAGTTTTTTCATGGTTTAATGTTTATATTTCCAACCCAGACCGAAAAACACCGTCCTGAATTGGTCGGATTCTATATAATAATCTCTGTAATCTCTTACAAACAACGTCAGATGCTGCCTGCGTGTCAAGCGGTAGTCGACCTCGCCTGCAAGCAGTAAAGTACTGAGTTCCAATCGTTTATCCTTATTAAAATCAGAATAAAGCTCACCATATAAGGTGTATTTGTATCTGCTGTAAGGACGTTGATACGACACCGAAAGCTTGTTTCGCCAGCTAAACTCCGGTGTATAGTTGTAATAACCAGTCCTTTCGTCATGATACAGCGTTATGAAACGCATTCTATAGCCGAAATCCCAGTTTCGATAAGTGTATTTGTACGATGCATTGACGAAGAAACGATAACGATTCCTAAAAACGCGCTTTTCCGTGTATTTATTGATATAATCAAAGCCTGCGCCTATCTTGAAACCGTATCTCACAAACTTGTAATCAAAGCCTAAAGTAGTCTTTGAACGTGAATATTTTGAGAAATCGTGGTCGAAACGAAGGTCTTCCTTCACCCAGACATCATAGTTTCCAACGAAATTGTTCTCATATTCGGCCTGCAATATGGCACCGAAATCCGTTGTGCGTTGGGCAAACGCATCATTTGCTGTCAAAACCAACAACAGAATCAGAGCAACGCCATATTTTTTCCAATCAGCCATTAAAAATCTTTCAGTTTTGTGACTGTGTTAATCATGTTTTGTGTCTTCGCGAACGGCTTGTAAGTAACGCTCACATACGCCACGTCACGCAGAAAATCGATGTGACCGACCTGAACCTCGATGATATCCAAGCCCGTACGTTCCTTCAAATCGGCGATAAGTTCAGCCTCGCGACCATGTTTCACGTTCTCAATCTTGTCGTAAAGAACGATTTTTGTCTCGGTACGTCTCGTCGTGATGATATCGCTTTCGAACAGCCATATTGCAATGATAAACAACAAGTTAGTAACGCCAAGTTCGAGATAGCTCACCGTCAGTGCCAAACCGTTGATGATTGAAATACCGATGATGATGAAAAGATACGTCATCTCGCGTACTTTCAGCGTCTCCGTTCGGTATCGGATCATCCCGAAAATGGCAAAAAGTCCCAAAGCGAAGCTTATCGCCATCTTCATGTTGTCCATCTGTATGATAAGCAGGAAAATCGTCACTGCGAAGAGCATGAACGTGAAATAATAGTCGTTGCGGCGGCTTTTCGGGTAGTAAAAGCATCTCACGATGATCCAGCAGATGACAAAATGGAAGGCAAAACGCACTAAAAGTGTCCACAGACTGGTCATGTCGTAGAGCGGCACGCCGAGAAACGATGATTCGAACGCATCGCCGCCGAATTCGCGGGCTATATCAGGGTCAAATGTCTGTTGCGGAATTTGTAATAGCATATCCTCTCAGTTTTTTCAGTTTATCTAATTTTATAATTTTCTTCTTAAAACGATTCTGTTTCAATGTCTTGTCGGTCAATGCCCTACCGATACAGTACTTACTGATACTCAACGGCTTAAGACGCAATTCAAACAGCGCTTTTTGAAATATCGACTCGCATCGTCCGTCGCGTTTCAGCTCCATCACCACCAACGGCGCGATTCCCTCGTCATTACCATTTTCAAAATTATGAAAACGCACGTTGAAATCTATCGTTATCCTCTCTGTTTTGCCTTTATTTACTATAGTTATACGTTCAAACGACGTAGACAGTTTCTTCATAAAACCGTCGAAATCATAGTCTGGCAGCTGATTTTCAACAAATTCGCGCGTCTTTTCATCTGATTTCATGTCTTCAAAAACGCTCTGCCCCACCTCTATCCTTTTCTTTTTCGTGCGCCCGTGGTTGTTTTTATGCTTCACCTCACAAAAATAGGTGCCGGTGTCGACATAATTTCTAACCCTGAGCTTGTCGCGTTTCAGTTTTTTATCCTGATGAATGATATACATGTGATTGTCAACGGTATCGTAATAAATGCTGTCGTATTCAGCAACTCGTTTCCCGTCAATCTCCTGCACGTAATAATCATCTTTTATCAATGAAAACAGCTTCGCGACGGTCAAATCATCAGCGACATATTTCGTGTCGACGCGGTTCATCAGCTTCACGGCGCTCATCTCGTCGAGGCTGATTGGCGTCATCTCGTTTAATATGTCGTTGATATTCAACATCATCTGAAAATCAATTCATATTCTTTGACTGATTCAAGTTTCCCATTGGGATAATAGTTCAGCTGCCGTTTCTTGCTGCCGTCTTCGTTATACTCGTATTTCTTGATACGCGTCACCTTGTCGCGGTCGTTATATTCTATCTCACGAAGCACTTTCGATGCCGGGTCAAGCGGGTCGACGTATTCGCAGACCACACGTGATTTCTGACCATACGATGCATATTCTATCTCCTCGATTTTTCTTCCGAGCGAGTCGTATGTCGTGACATGGTCCAAAAATGCCTGTTTTGAGCCCGAGGCAGTATTCCACTCCTTGATTGTCAAGCCTTTACGCTTCTGACGTTTTATCAATGTCTCAGGAGTAACTTGTTGTGAAAAAGCGGGGATGACTAAAGCCAACAAAAACGAGAATATCAGTAATCTTTTCATGTTTCGATGTAATTTATTGATTATCAGACTTGTATTCTAACAACAAATGTTGTATCCGGTTCCATTTCGATGATTTCGCCAATATTCTCGACTGATATAGTCTCAATCAATGGTGACGGCACTTCAGCGGAGTTCTCCGTGAACGTAAACACTTCATAATTACCGGGTTGCAGTTTCTGGAAAGCGAAAACGCCGTCCAAGCCTACGCGCACGTCATCAAAATGATAAGGATCGCCTTCTTTTCTGATATAAACGCGATGTTCGTAAGCCCAGCCTTGTCCACGATAAGTGTCGTTATGGAAATACATTGCATAAACCTTGCCTGTCACAATCGAAGTGCCATAAGCCTTTCCTTGATGGACATAGATTGTCGGGACGTTGCCAGTCTCACCTTTACCTATTGATATTGAAGCCGTTACAGGCACCTTATCACCCGAAGCCAATGTAGAATAAGCAAAAACGGTATAATTACCAGGTGTCAGATATTTGAATTTGTAAAAGCCTTTGTCATCGGTTTCCACATCATCGCCATAAAAGTCCGAGTTACCGTAAACGATGAAAACGTCGGTTTTTGCCGCGACAATAGTATCGGCAGGCAGAGTGTAATTATCGTCAGGATGGTTGATGAGCATCACATAGCCCTGAACCACTCCGGTTCCGCCTTCGCCTTCATTTCTTTTACAAGAAACGAACATCAGGACTACACACAGTAATCCTATAAGTCTTATTTTCATAATTATTCTCCTTCAAGATTATTTTTTATCTGTCTCATTACGTTAACGAAGGTATCAAGGTCTTTAGTATCTATGTTTTTAACAACATCATTCATAAAGTTGATTGCCACCTCCGTTGTGATTTTTTCCAATGCGGAACCCTCTTCGGTGAGTTCGATTTTGTTGATACGGCGGTCGTTTTTGTCCACCACTCGTATCACGAGGTTCTTTTTCTCCAACGAATCGATAATTTTGGTGACTGAGTTCTTGTCTTTCTGAATGATATCGGCGATATTCTGCTGTGAGATAGACGATTTTTCCCACAAAATATCCATCACGAGATATTGTTCAGGTGTGATGTTGATTCCGTTTTCCTGAAGTTTGTCGAAAAAACATTTTTTAATCCTCGAGTTGAGGATGTTAACGTTTACGGCAATTTCTTTAATGAGCATCATAATCTTTAGTTTTTTTTATTTCTTTTTCATAGGACTATCAGGTTCTTTTGCCATCATATGGTACTCTACCAATTCGACGAATCTCGGTAAGACGAAGTCGAATAATTTCGTCAGTTTTCCTATTGGGGTGAGTATCATCTCGTTTTTACGGACGCGCAGTCCGTAAGCCATCTTTCTTGCCACTTTGTCAGCCGACATCATCTTGTTTTCATTGCGTGGAGTCATGCCTTGAGGCGAGCCGTCGGCAAGCAGTGCCACATTTCTGATGTTTGATGCTGTGAATCCAGGGGCGAACACCATTACATGAAGTCCATCATAGCGGTGTTCGACTCTCAGTGTGTTAAGGAATCCCCTGATGGCGAATTTCGATGCTGAATAGCCTGTTCTGCCTGGCAATCCGATATGTCCTGCCGTGGAGATGACGCCCACCACGCTGCCTTTTGACTTGAGGAGATGAGGCAAAGCGTATTTTGTGCAGTAGACGGTACCCCAGAAATTAGTGTCCATGAGCCTTTTTATGACATCAAGGTCAAGGTCGATGAACATGGCTCGCATGGAGATTCCGGCATTGTTGACGAGAATATCGATGCGACCGAATTTTTTGACGGTTTCTTCAATAAGGTTTTTGCAGTCTTCTTCCACCGACACATCGGTCTGGACACACAGGATATTATCCTGGTTAGGCATCTCAGCCTTGATCTGTTCCAGCCGTTCGATGGAACGTGACGCCATCACGACTTTACAGTCTTGTGAGGCGAATAATTTGGCTGTAGCCAGCCCGATACCCGAGCTGGCTCCAGTCACTATAATCACTTTATCTTTAAAATATTTATATTTCATTTTAAAGAATAGCCATCTGAGGCATTTCTGGGTTGTCGTACTTACCTGCAGCGAGTTTCTCTTTGATTTCCTTGAATGCGTTGAGTGTGTACTCCACGTCTTCGAGTGAGTGAGCCGCTGTTGGGATGATTCTGAAGATAATCATACCTCTTGGGATAACAGGATATGTCACGATTGAGCAGAAAATCTTGTAGTTTGTACGAAGGTCACGTGCGATCCATGCAGCCTGCACCTCATTTCCCGGAAGGAAGATAGGTGTCACGCAAGCCTCAGCTGGTCCGATCTCGAATCCGAGGTCACGGAAGCCTTTCTGTAATGTACGTGTAACGGTCCAGAGTTTCTTACGGAGCTCGTCGCCTTCTGCGCTACGGATGATTTCGAGACGTTTCAAGCAACCTTCAACGATAGGCATTGGCAGTGATTTGGCATACATTTGCGAGCGCATGTTATATCTCAGGTAGTCAATGATGACCTTAGGACCTGCCACGAAGCCGCCGATGATAGCCATTGACTTTGCGTAGGCACCGATGTAGAGGTCGATGTCGTCCATCACGCCGAAATGCTCTGATGTGCCGCGGCCTGTAGGACCCATGCAGCCGAATCCGTGAGCGTCGTCGATGAGGATACGGAACTGATATTTCTTCTTGAGAGCCACAATCTGGTCGAGGATACCGAGAGCGCCTGTCATGCCGAACACACCTTCTGTGATGAGAAGTATACCGCCACCGGTCTTCTTCACAACTTCAGTAGCGCGCTGCAACATCTTCTCGCAGCTGACGATATCGTTGTGTTTGAAGTGGAACGACTGTCCCATGTGGAGACGTTTACCGTCGATAAGGCAAGCATGAGCCTCAGCGTCGAACACGATGACATCGTTACGTGTGCAAAGCGCGTCGATTGTTGAGACGATACCCTGATAGCCGAAGTTGAATTCGTAAGCATCCTCTTTATGCTCAAAGTCGGCGAGTTCACGCTCCAAACGTTCGTGCAGACGGGTGTTACCGCTCATCATACGAGCTCCCATTGGGTAAGCCAAACCCCAACGTGCAGCGGCTTCAGCGTCAACTTTTCTAATCTCAGGATGGTTAGCCAAACCGAGGTAGTTGTTAAGACTCCAGCACAACACGTCAACACCGTTGAAACGCATGTGAGGGCCAAGTTCGCCTTCCAAACGAGGGAACGCAAAATATCCGTGAATGCGGTCCATATACTGTCCGATCGGACCACCAGAATCGTGAGCTATTCTTTCAAAAATTTCCATTTTATTAAAATTTGATTTACTTCGCAAAATTAGTAAAAATCTTTACAGTATGCACATAATTCTATTTTTTTATTTTTATTTTTATGTTAAAATAATCCGAAAAACACCAGGGATAAGCATTTTTTTGTATTTTTGTGGGCTATTTTAAAGATATGATAGACTTAAAGAATAAAAACGCTCTTGTCACAGGTGCAAGCTCAGGAATCGGGGCGGCGATAGCTCGTCGTCTTGCAAAGGAAAAATGCAATCTTTTTCTGACTGGACTTGGTGAAACGCAGCTTCAGGAGACAAAGGAAATTTGTGAGAAGGAAGGCGTCAAGGTTTATTTTAAAGAATGTAATTTCGCCGAGTTCGCCTCCATCGACGAGTTGGTGAAAGAGATAAAATCCATCGGATTTCATATCGATTTGTATGTTTTGAACGCCGGCATCTCGCAACGTGACCGCGGATTGGAGACAGATTTCGCCATCGACCAGAAAATCATGCAAGTCAACTATTGGAGCAGTGTGTATCTCGTGAAGCAGTTCAAAGACGAGATTTTGGCATCAGAGCACGTGAATATGTCCGTAACCACCTCATTGGCAGGGCTTTTCGGTTTTCCGTTAAGGACATCCTACTGCGCGTCAAAACATGCTTTGTTCGGCTTTTTCGAGTCGTTGGACCTCGAATATCCCAACATTCACGTCACATTTTTGATTCCAGGACGCATCAACACTCCTATCAGCAAGAGCGCCTTGAAAGGCAATGGTGAGCAATACGCGAAAATGGACGCCGGTCAGGCGAAAGGCCTCGACGTCGACAAAGCGGCAGAACGCGCTGTGAAAGCCATCAGAAAAGAAAGACACCGCAAGCTCATCGGCAAAGGCGAGCTGCTCATGGCATATATTAATAGGTATATCCCTTGGCTTTATTACAAAATCGCAAACAAAATATCTCCAACATAATGAATACAGAAAAAGAGAAAGTCATCTGCGGCATCCAGCAGGTCGGCATCGGAGTTGAAGACCTCCAGACATCATGGCAATGGTACAACAAGCACCTGAACATTCAGATTCCTATCGTCGACGACGAAGGTGTTGCTGAGCGCATGCTTCCATACACTGGCGGCAAGCCTCAGCCGCGTCATGCCATCCTCGCGATATCACAACGCGGCGGCGGTGGCTTCGAGATCTGGCAGCCACAAGGACGTAAGGTGGTGTATCCGAAAGAGCCGTTACGCTTGGGAGACTTCGGCATCAACATCTGCAAGGTGAAGGCAAAAAATGTCCAAAGAGTATATAACTACTTCAAAGACAACAACATAACCATTCTCAGCGATATCAACGTCTCCCCTCTTGGCCTCGAGCATTTTTATATGCAGGACCCATGGGGCAACATCTTCGAGATTGAAAAAGACGATTATTGCTTCATAAATGTCGACCAACACACTGGCGGCTCAAACGGCGTGGTGATTGGAGTGTCGGACATGGATAAATCCATCGAGTTTTACACCAAACTCCTTGATTATGATGTCATTGCATTCGATAAGACTGACATCTTCGATGATTTCAGCAATCTCCCTGGCGGAAAATGCAAGGTACGTCGTGTGGAACTTAAACGCTCAAAGCCGGTATGCGGTCCTCTCAGCGACTTAATGGGCAACTCACATCTTGAATTAGTACAAAACCTTGATATTGAGCCACATAAGACACTCGAAGGCAGATGGTGGGGCGACCCTGGATTCATCCATCTTTGCTTCGACGTTCGCAACATGGACAAGGTTCATGAAGCGGCATTAGCTCTCGGTCATGACTTTGTGTGCGACAGCGGTGATAACTTCGACATGGGCGATGCCAACGGTCACTTCACATACGTGGAAGACCCCGACGGCACTCTCATCGAGTTCGTAGAGACATTCAAGATTCCAGTAATCAGAAAACTTGGAATTTCAATAAATCTTAGAAAAAGAGACGATTACAAACCACTTCCAAGGATTATCACTAAGGCGCTTCGCTTCATGAAAGTGGAGTTTTAGTTTACTGTTTATTGATGACAATAAAAAAAGCGAGAATTAATTCTCGCTTTTTTAATTATAAACTGTAAACTGTAAACTGTAAACCATTAGAGACCAAGTTTTGCCTTAACATCAGAAGTGATGTCGATAGCGCTGTCACCGATTGAAAGGATGACGGTCTTCTCGAACACGTATGCCAGACCTTTAGCTTTCACGACATCGTCGATAGCTGTTTTGATCTTGTCGAGCATAGGCTTTGAAAGCTCTTCCTGTTTTGCTGCGAGGTCGCTTTCAGCGTTAGCCTGGAACTCCTGGATTCTGCCCTGGAGGTCAACGATTTCTTTTTCTTTTGACTGACGAAGGATGTTTGACATTGTTGCTGAGTTAGCCTCATAGTCTCTCATCTTGGTCTGATATTCAGTTGCCATTGCCTGCAATTCAGCCTGAAGCTCACCGTAATAAGCCTGCAAATCCTGCTGAATTTTAGCGCTTTCTGGCATCATGTCAATAATGACTTGTGAATCTACATAACCGATTTTCTGTCCCTGTGCGTTAGCTCCAAAACCGATTCCAAGTGCTAACACCACCAAAACCAATACTTTAGTTAATTTTTTCATTTTATTAAAATTTAATTATTATCTAATTTTTTGCAAAAATACGACTTTTTTGTTTATCCTCAAGTATTTTTACAATGATTATTCTTGATTTATTATTTCTTGCCACCGGCGGCATTGCCTTTAGAGCCAGTGCTGCCAGTACTTCCCGAGCGTTTTCTATCCTGGCGGCGCACTGTCTGCATCACGTTACCGATCTCATCGAGAACGTCATCGCTGATATCAAGTTTTTCGTTGCAATACAACAATGTGGTACCTGCAGATTTGTCGAACACGAAAGAATAGTTCTTAACCTGTGCCACCTGATTGATAGCATTGTAAATCTTCTCTTGGATAGGCTGAATCAGCTCGATACGTTTGGTAAACAGCTCGCCTTCCGGTCCGAAATACTGCATCTGAAGTGCCGCCAGTTCCTGTTCTTTAGCTGCTATTGCCGCTTCTTTCTTGTTTTTCATGTCATCAGAAAGGAGTACCGACTCAGTCTGATAATCGCGTTTCATCTGATCGAGTTTGTCGCGCATATTCTTAAGCTCTTTCTGCCATCCCACCGACATCTGGTTGATCTCCTCCTGGGCATCGCCATATTCAGGGATATTCAGGAGAATATACTCAGTATCAACATACGCGAACTTCTGGTTTCCCTGGGCTTTCGCAGTCGATACGCCCAAAACCATACATATAATTAACAATAAAAATGATGCTCTTTTTTTCATATTATAACACATTTTTCATTTAATATATTTCTAAACATTTTAATCAATAGAACCTCCGATTGAGAAGTGGAACTGGCTTCCGTTAGCGTCAGGAGCGCCAGGCACTGCGTCGAAACCGTAGCCCCAGTCGAGACCGAGCATACCGAACATCGGCAAGTAGATTCTCATACCCAAGCCGGCTGAACGATACAAATCGAATGGATTGAACTTATCGAAGCCAAGCCAGCAGTTACCGGCTTCCACGAAAGTGAGGGCGTAAATCGTAGCCGAAGGATTCAGCGTCAGAGGGTAACGCAGCTCCATCGTATATTTTGCGAAGATATTACCGCCTTCCATGTTGTTAGTCGAATAACCCGGAGTCAAAGAGTTGTTGGCATAACCTCTCATACCAATAAGCTCACGACCATCAAAGTTATAAGAGCCTGTCAGACCATCGCCGCCCAAGCAGAAACGCTGGAAAGGAGTGATACCGATGGCTGGGTTATAATAACCGAGCAAACCGAATCTGGCACGTGTCATGATGACAAGTTTCTCAGCGATTTCTGTGTACATAACCGCTTTAAACTTCCATTTATGGAACTCAACCCAGTGGTACATTGCATCCTCTCTCTCGTCAACATCCGGATATTCCGCGACATAATCGACAGGATTAAAGATAGAATACGGAGGCGTCACTTCAAGAGACAGAATGAATTCAGAGCCATAACGAGGATAAATCGGGTTGCTTGTAGAGTTACGTCCGAATGTGATGTTATATCCGATAAGGTTATAATCGCCGTCACCAGTACCGAAGTCGAAGATATTCTTATAGTTAAACAGAGTATAACGGATCACATTGATACCATTGTACAGTGTGAAATAATCGTCAGGCCATTTCAGACGTGTACCGATACCCACCGACATACCTGTCTGCATAAAAACGCCAGCCGGATCAGTGTATGTGTTCTTATATTTTGAATGATAAACCGATACTGTCAAAGCGTTAGGTTTCTTGCCTCCAAGCCAAGGCTCGGTGAATGAAACACCATAATTAATATAGGTAGTTCCGTATGTCTGGACTCTGAACGACAGTTTCTGTCCGTCGCCAGCCGGGATTAGGCGCCATGCGTCTTTTTTAAAGAAGTTTCTCAACGACACATTGTTGAGATTCAAGCCTAAAGAGAGCATCAGACGGTTGTAGCCCCATCCTGCGGAAAGCTCGACCTGGTCATTTGGTGTCTCCTCGACCACATAGTTGATGTCAACGGTGCCGTCTGTAGGATCAGGTTGAATATCAGGAACAAGCTTCTGAGCGTCGAAATACTGCAAAGCTGACAATTCGCGTACTGTTCTGATGATATCGCTACGGCTATAGAGCTGACCTGGGCGAGTGTACATTTCACGAATGATGATGCGGTCGTTGGTCTTGGTGTTACCTTGCACTATCACGCGTTTGATTGTCGCCTGGTCGCCTTCGCTCATTCTCATCTCGAGGTCGATGGTGTCGTTTTCAACTCTAATCTCAATAGGGTCAACGCGGAAGAAGAGATAACCGTCGTCCATGTACAACGAAGAAATATCGTAGCCACCTTCGCTATAAGTCAGGTTTGTCTCCAGAAGCTCCTGATTGTAAACATCACCTTTGCGGATTCCGAGCACCTTGTTAAGCACTGTGGTGTCGTACTTGGTATTTCCGACCCAGGTAATATTACCAAAATAATACTGGTCGCCCTCACTGATGTCGAGAGCGATACCGATGTTTCTATCATCCATCACATAGATCGAGTCTTTCACAATCTTTGCGTCACGATAGCCTTTTTCGTTATATTTCTTAATGATAAGCTGTTTGTCAGCCTCAAAATTATCTTCATCATAACGCGAGGACTTGAATATTCTCGGACGGATGTTTTCTGTAAGATACCAAGCCACTTCGTCTTCTGCAGCTACCGGGCGGAATGTGATAAGATCCCAGACCGTGTTTACAAACGAAGCTCCGAGTGGACGCAGCGGGTCGAATTTGCCTCTACGTTTGGTTTCCTTCATCGCCGAGCGAATCTGTGCGTCGGTTAGCACCTCGTTGTTATTAACCACGATTTCGCCGATCTTAACTTTATGTTTCTTATCGACATCTATTATGACCATCACGTAGTTATCCATTGTGGTGTCAGGCACTGGGGTCATTTTCACCTCTGCATTCAGATAACCTTTGTCGGCATAATAATCGTGGATGATTCCGCTTGTTTTGTTATAGGTGTGTTCTGTCGCGACATCACCTCTTGTAATGTTGATTTTCTTTCTAAGCTCTTCAGCTTCAGACTTTTTCACGCCTTTAAACGAGAACTTACTGATTCTCGGGCGTTCTCTCATATCGATATTAATGAAAATCTTTCCTCCAACTCTTTGAGTCTGAGTGATTTGAATATCTTCGAAAAGGCCTTGATCCCACAAGTTTTTGATAGCCTGTGTGATTTTATCTCCCGGAATCTTCACTGTCATTCCCACGCGCAAGCCTGAAAGCATCACGACAACGGCCGGGTCGACATATTCGACGCCTGTCACCGTGATACCGCCGATTTCATATTCACGAGGCAATGAATAGTCGATGTCCGACAAATCGTTTCCAACTTGAATTTGAGCGTTCGCGACAAAGCCTGTCATGAGGAAAATCCAGCATAACAAAGCGATTGCAAATATTTCAAACCTTTTCAAAAAAGTCATTTCTCTACTTTTTAATCTGTTCACTTGTCTTCCCGAACCTGCGTTCACGATTCTGATAGTCGACGATAGCCTCGTACAAGTCCTCTTTTGAGAAATCGGGCCAGTATTTCTTAGTGAAATAAAGTTCCGAGTAAGCTATCTGCCACAGCAGATAATTGCTTATTCTCTCCTCCCCGCTCGTGCGAATAAGAAGGTCGGGGTCTGGCATTCCTGCCGTTGCCAAATGATTGTTAATCAATGCCTCATCTACTTGTTCCGGGGCAATCTTTCCCTGTTTAACCTCTGTTGCGATATCCTTCACCATCTTTGTCAATTCCCAGCGGCTTGAGTAGCTAAGACATAATGTCAGCGTCATGCGGGTATTGTTTTTGGTGCTATCGATGGCGTACATCAGAGCCTCGTATTGCGATTTAGGAAGACGTTTCAGATCACCTATTGCATTAAGACGTATATTATTGTCGTTCAATGTTTTAAGCTCGTTTTTCAAAGCAGTGGCGAGCAATGACATCAATGCATCGACCTCCAAAGAAGAACGGTTCCAGTTTTCTGTTGAGAAAGCGTAAAGTGTAAGATATTTGACACCAAGTTCAGCGCAAGCTTCAGTGGTGTTACGCACAGCGTCGACGCCATGCTGATGACCGAAGATGCGCATTTTCCCTTGTTGCTTTGCCCAGCGACCGTTGCCGTCCATAATGACAGCAATATGTTCGGGCAGGCGTTCGATCAATATCTTATCTTTCAGGCTTTCCATCATCAATAATTTTTATATTTGTCTCTTGCGTTACAGTCAGTGCCACCTGGCAAAACGAACTTATACACCAACGAGAAATTCAGGTATCCATACCAATCTTTGTCGTATTTGTTACCTCTTTGGATATATTGTCTTCCATTCGTTCCAGGATGATCAGGATCATCAGTAAATCCTGTAGGATCGCTGTATTGTACGTATGGATTGTTTTTATTATCGTATGTCGGATAATAAGCGTGGCAGTCGTCGAGCCAGTCGGTGAAGGCGTAATCCCAGCGCCATTCGATAGCTGCGCCGATTCTATTTCCAAGACTATATTTCACGCCGATGCCGAATGGTATGGAAACCGCCACCTTGCTGTATTTGGCAGTTCCGTTGTCTATATTGTTTGTCGGCACACCATTCTCTTGGTTATAGCCGTTGACATCGGTAAGCACGTTGCACAATGCTTTACCGTCGTCGGCTTTCGGGTTAAAATTCAGCACCGAGAGACCTCCGAAAAGATAAGGCGACAATCCATGACGCTTGCTTCCGGTGAAATAATCGAGGAAGTTAAACTCTGCTATGAGAGCCACATCATGGACGTTGGTATTAAACGACAATCCGCGTTCAGGGCGATAGCCTGAGGATTTGTCGCTGCCGTTTAGCTGGAGGTTGGAGTAAGCGAGGCGGAAAGCCCATCTGGTATCATTATAAAACCTTACGAGTGCGCCCCATCCCAACTGACTTTGGTTGAATGGCTTGCTTGGGTTTATATCACCCATATAATACGACAGTCCCACCGAGCCGCCGACCTCAATAATCTGGGAATGCGCGGCTTTAGGAGCAAGAAATTGTCCAAATGCGAGGACAATCAACGCAACTAAAAAATGTTTTTTACAATTCTTCATCCGTTTAAATTTTCTTACCTGTTGATAGACAGTCGTTTAAACTTTTAGCCAATAAACTGACAAATTTACAATTTTTTTGATAACGTTCGTCAAAAAATTTTAATTTCTCACATCATTGCCCCAGAGCAGTTTTTTTCTTATTGCTTCGAAGAAATCTTTTTCTGGCAGTTTAACCATATTAAAGGAGAAGCCAGCTTTCTTGACTTCAAGTTGTAAACCTTTGTCCACCAATTTAGTACGTGAGTCAAGGCTCAAGTCGTAGGCATCGCAGCGACCGTCGACCTTGATTTTCACGACGCTTTTGTCAGATATAACGACAGGACGTACGCTTAAATTGTGTGCGGAAATAGGAGTTATCAAAAAACTGTCATTATTGGGTGCCACGATAGGTCCGCCGGCGCTCAGCGAATAGGCTGTCGAGCCTGTAGGTGTTGCCAAAATAAGGCCGTCTGCCCAATAGGTGTTAAGCAGTTTGTCGTCGACGAAGACTTGTATCACGATGAGGCTGCTGCCGTCTTTACGCATGAGGCTCAATTCATTAAGGGCATAGTTGATGCCTTTGAAGCGTTGTTCCTCGCCTACCAGTTCGAGCAGCGAGCGTTTCTCTACCTCAAAATCGCCTTTCAGGATTTTGTTGACTGCATCGATTGTCTCATTTGATGACACGCTTGACAGAAATCCGAGTCTGCCCATGTTTATTCCGAGCACTGGGATGGCTGTGTCGCGGACATATTCAACAGAATCGAGCATGGTGCCGTCACCTCCAAACGAGAACAGCACATCAGCCTTATCCTTCAGCTGTTCGTATGTGTTAAATGTCTGATAATCAGCGTTTTCAGCGTCACATCTCATTATATCATTCATAAGAGACGTGTATACTATCGTTTTTGTGCCGGCATCGCGCAAAACGCGCAGGACTTCTTTCATAAGTCCGTCATAATCAGGGCCGAAGCCTCTACCATATAATGCTATTCTCATAACAAAACAGTTTTCATATTAGATTGGAGCCACGAGATGTACGAAGAAGCCGAACTCTCCCAGTCCGTTCACACCATATTCCAACCGCAAAACCTTATCGTAATATGTAACAAAGTCGATTCCTACACCCGTTCCATATATCCATTGATTTGCGATTCGTGTTGTTGAACCTTCCGGAATGACCACGCCCCAAGTATATGCGAAGTCAAAGAACAAGTTGGCGTAAAATGCCAGATGTATCTTTCCGAACTTGTCATTTTTAATACCCGGGATGTGTTTTGTTACCGGTTTCAATATCTCGAACTTCAAGTTATTCTTACATATTGCGTAATTGAGCGCATCGATGACGTAGAGGTCATAAGTCCTCACATAATCGTTCTTATATCCGAAGCCCTGCGACAAAAAGTAAGGAGCGGTGTTGCTGTCGGATAACTTTGCCGTGACATTAGAAGCCCAGTAAAACCTGCCTTTTATTGGCGTATACCAATCGGCGGTGATTTTACCATAGAAAAGGTCCGGCGCATAATCCATCACACCTAAACCGATTTTTGTCAGCTCAAGTTCCAAATAATGTCCGTCGAGAGGATAGTTATGGTCATCACGATAGTCGTTTTTAAACACTGCTGACAACGTAAAGTACTGAAAGCGTGTGCCTTCCGGATTACCGAAATCCTTATTCAAGCTCGGCAGACTGTCATTAAACACCCTGTTGTCATATCTCATCTGAAAATACAACTTGTTACGATAACCGAATCTGTAATAAGGCATCACATAAGCGTAAAACGACTCATGAGCATACTCATCTTCTCCTTTGAAATATTTGACTCTGTCATCCCAAGTAATATATGCCACTTCTCTGTCGCGTGTAAACCCTGATGACACTGTCATTCCAAGTCTTTGTTTACTGGTAAGATACGGAATGTCATACGTCAAGCCAAAATTCTGGTTATATCCGCCTATTATCGTAAGGTCGAGTTCATGCTTCAGACCCCATAAGTTTCTGTAAACCAAGTCGATACCATAGCTCAGTCGCGAAAGATCATTCGCTTCAAACCATGATTTCAGATTTCTGTCGGCATAAGCCAGATATGGTATTGGCCACAGATACCAACGTTCCACCACACTGACTGTCAATGACTTACAATTCTCTTTTACGGTATCATCAGTCCAATAGAAGTCGACGAAGTTGAACAATGCTGTATTGACAAGATTTTCGCGGCTTTCTTTGACAGCTTCTTCGGAACAGACAGTATCTCTTTCATGAAAAAGCATCTCCCTATTGATGGTAGACATCTTTGTCACGTTGTTACCAGTCACATTAATTTTAGAAACCACAAAGCAGTCTGTTTCCTGTTGAGCATACGCCGCTACAGAACACATAAACATCAATATGACCAGCAGCTTCCTCATACTCAATCGTCCATCATATTACAATAGTTCTCGTAGCGCCAGTCAGCGATAACACCTTGTTCCACAGCGTCTTTGATTGCGCAATGCGGTTCATGCAGATGCGTGCAGTTGTTAAAATGGCAATCATGCATCAAAGCTCTCATCTCCGGGAAGCGCTGAGCCAATGTCTCTTTTTCCATATCGAAGAGCGCAAACTCTTTAATACCGGGAGTATCAATGATATAGCCTCCGAAACAGAGTTCATACATCTGTGCAAACGTCGTCGTATGCTTACCTTTTTCATGAACCTCCGAGATTTCTCCGACTCTTATGTCAAGATTTGGGTCCATTCTATTTACCAGTGCCGACTTCCCCACTCCAGAATGTCCTGAAAACATACTGATTTTATCCTTCATGATGTTCTCGAGTCTATCACAATTGTATCCTGTCTTGGCAGAGACCATAAACGACTGATAGCCAATGTTATTATACACCTTCATCAGTTCTTCAGCGACAGCATTCTGTTCTTCATTATAGATATCGCATTTATTGAACACAATGATGGTTGGTATATGATAAGCTTCAGCTGTCACCGTAAACCTATCGATAAAACCTGTCGAAGTCCTTGGCTGTGCTATTGTAGCCACGAGAATAGCTTGGTCGACATTTGCCGCAATGATATGCGACTCTTTCGACAAATTCACCGATTTACGTACAATAACATTTGTGCGAGGCAGTATCTTGTCAATTACACAAGTTACCTTGTCACGTTCCTTCTCAAAATTCACCAAATCGCCAACAGCCACTGGGTTTGTCGTGCGCAGTCCATCAAGACGAATCTTGCCTCTCAAGCGGCATGAAACGACCATTCCGGCATCATCTCTGACATCGTACCAGCTTCCTGTTGATTTAATAACTCTACCTATCGGCATCTTTGCAAATAAAAACGATGCAAAGGTACAGATTTTTATTGAATTATGCTACAACTTTTGATAACGTTTTCCTGGCAGCGCTGTCAAAACACCGTCAAACTCCAATGAAAGCAGTATTGACGCTATTTTTGAAGGCGACAAATCCGTGCCAATTATAATGTCATCAATATGAACAACATTGTTTTCCGCGAAGACATCCATCACTTTTTTCTCATCTTCACTGAAGTCACGGAACAGACGCATTTGTTTCGCGACCACCTTGGTATCAACATCCCAACGCATCACATATCTGATATCCGCTGCATTAACCAAGAGATTCGCTTTATTTGTCTTTATCAGCTGATTACATCCCTCGCTATAAATATCGCCCACTCTTCCTGGCATAGCGAACACCTCGCGGTCGTATGAATTGGCGATTTCGGCAGTTATCATGGCACCGCCCTTCAGCGCGCTTTCGATGACCACAAGACAATCGACCATTCCTGCCACTATTCTGTTGCGTTTCGGAAAATTCTCCCTGTCCGGTTGCGTCCCGCTGACAAACTCAGTCAATATACCTCCTTTCTCAATCATGCTTGTTGATAATTTCCTGTTTTCTGCCGGATAAATAGTTTGCATCCCGTGTCCCAGCACACCTACGGTAGCAAGGTCATATTTCAAAGCAGCTCTGTGCGCCGCAGCATCAACACCATACGCCAAACCACTGACAATCATCACATTATCAGGCACTAATTCTTCAATTAGTTTCTCCACAACATATCTCCCATAATCAGTAATATTTCGAGTGCCGACAATGCCGACAGTTTTGCTTGCATTCAAATCGGCATTACCTTTATAATATAGCATTATCGGGCTGTCGTGACAGTGCTGAAGCCGTTTCGGATAATCCTTGTCGAGATAAAACAACGGCTTTATACCATTCTTCTCAATGAACATCATTTCTTCCTCGGCTCGAATCATAACATCTTTGGAATCAATGCCTTTGATAATGTTTTCGTGTATTCCGCTTATCTGCCTCAAAGCGTTTTTATTCTCACAAAACACCGCCTCGGCGCCTCCGCAGTAGGCGACCAACTTCTTACCGTTCACGACCCCAATATATGGAATAAGAGTAAGAGCGATTTCGTATAGTTTTTGTTCTGTCATGTCGCAAAATTACAAACATTTTCAATAGGTTCGCCACCTTTTTTCTGCAATTTATGTTAATTATTTTTAACAATTGTTAAAAAAATTTAACATTTCAAAATATACTTGGCTATCAATAATATCGTTATATTTGCAAAAAATTATTGCTTTGGGAAAGAAGATCCTTATATGTCCGTTAAATTGGGGGCTCGGCCATGCAACTCGCTGTGTACCAATAATTAAGGCTTTGCAAAAACAAGGTCACAGGGTTATTATCGCAGCTGACAAAGGGCCTCTCTCGTTCCTACAAAGGGCTTTCCCTGACTTGAAATTCATCGAGTTTCCCGGATTTGACCCGAAGTACAGCAAATCAAACTCACAGGTTTTCAAGATGTTAGCCTCATTCCCTGGCGCATTGAAAGATTTCAGAAGAGATCACAAAACCATTGAGACTATTGTTAAAAACCGCAATATCGACATTGTGATTTCCGACAATCGCTTTGGTTGCTGGAGCAAACATGTTCATTCGGTATTCATTACACACCAGTTGCATATCCGGACACCAAAAATCTGGCGGTGGGCCTCCCCTATTATTAATTTCTTCAACAACAGCTACATCAAGAAATATGATGAAGTGTGGGTCCCCGATGACGAGAATTCCCCTGCATTGGGTGGCAGACTGTCGCATCCGGCAATCAAACGTTTTAAAATATCATATTTGGGCATTTTAAGCCGATTCAACGCTGATAATCAATACGATACAGAAAAACCAAACAAATATCTCGTGATTCTTTCCGGCCCCGAACCACAACGCACGATGTTTGAAGACATCGTTTTAAAACAGGCACAAGAAATCAAAGATAACGTGTTGATTCTCAGGGCTAAACCGGAATCGAACGACCTTGTGCGCGACGTTTCTTCCAATATAAGCGTGTTTAACCACGTTGACGACGAGATGTTTGTAAAACTTGTAAACAGTTCGGAACATATCATTTGCCGAGGCGGGTATTCGTCGTTGATGGACCTTGTGAGACTCGACAGAACCGCTTACCTCGTTCCCACACCAGGGCAGACAGAACAAGAGTATCTCGCCTACCATCTTGGAAAAGAAGGCTATTTCAACTGGTGCAAACAATCTGACTTTCAATTAGATAAGGTCACAACACCAAAGATTTCTCTAAAAGAAAAATTTAACGACAACGAAGACAATATTGATATTTTCATACAAAATTGGATAAAAAATTTGGATTAAAATGATAGCAAACTACATTGTTTGGGATGTAAACCCGTATATTTTAACGTTCCCCGACGGCTTCCCGCTCCTCGGCGGACGCCCGATTGCTTGGTACGGACTGCTTTGGGCGATGGTCTTCATCGTCGGTTATTATATCATGCGCAAAGTGTACCGAAAAGAGAAACTCAGCGATGAACTTTTGGACAAGCTCACCATCAACATGCTTGTTTTCACTATCGTCGGAGCGCGTTTGGGGCATTGTCTTTTCTATGAACCGGAGTATTATCTTGCCGAGCCGGAACGCTTTCTCTACATCTGGGAAGGCGGTCTCGCCAGTCACGGCGGTGCCATCGGCATTCTCATCGGACTGCTGATTTATTCAAGAAAAATCAAGAAACCGTATATCTGGATTTTGGACAGAATCGTGATTCCTGTCTCCATCGGCGGTGCTTTCATACGCATCGGAAACCTCATGAATTCTGAGATTTACGGATACGAGACAACGTTGCCTTGGGGATTTAAGTTCGTGCGCGACTGGGCTCCGGGCACTCCTATCGACGCCATCCCGGCATGCCACCCGACACAGATTTACGAAGCGCTGATTTGCATCATAGTATTTGTGATACTAATGTATCTGTTTTTCAAGAAAGACACTGTCAACAAACGACCGGGATTTTTCTTCGGTTTCTTCTGCACCGTGGTTTTCGGTTCAAGAATCTTGATTGAATTCATAAAGCAGCCACAAGTGGAATTTGAGAATTCGATGACGCTTGACATGGGGCAATGGCTGAGCATCCCGTTTGTGATTGCAGGAATTTATTTTATGTGTAGAAAACAAAAAAGGGGCGAGTGAGATTGAAGTGAAGTTACCGTCCGTTCCCTGTCAAACGGATACACATTGTAAAATTACAATTAATTTTCTGATTTGCAGCCTTCTGATGAAAAAAAATCCCAGCTTGAGATTCCTCGCTTCACTCCGTTTCGCTCGGAATCTCATCAAACCTTAAACCCCTTACAGCGGCTGCCTTAATGCCCTTAACGCCCTTAAGGCCATTAATGCCGCCGCTAAAGGTGGTTAAAGAAAAAAGCCCCGGTGCTTTTGAAAAACACCGGGGCTTTTGTTTTTTTTACGCCTTGCCCGTTTTGCGGGTAAGGGTAAATTCTACTCAACAACGCGAGCCAAGCGGACCGAGCACCCGCTGTTCCGATAGTAGATGTTCTGAGGAATCACATTGCCCGAACGGAAGTACACGTTGTACGCGTGGCTACTAACGTTGTAAGAACTCGACCAGTAGTACCCGTAGGAACCGACACGGTACACCGAAGCATCATCCCGGTAGCCTGCGGCAGGCAAGAACACGCAACCCGCAGACTCAAGAGTCGCCCAACCAGCGGTAGTACACTTTGTGCCCCATGAGCTTCCACCGTTGATGGTGCCGAATGTGATGCCATCGGTGCTTGATGTCGGACCGGCATAGCTGTCGGGGAACAATATTATGCCGTTCACCCCTGTGCCGTCAATGTTGATGGTGGCTTCAGTGTATCTGGCATTTGCAGTGCCGTTGACGGTCACGCCTGTTTGACGGCTGTTGAAGATATACTGCCATTCATTGGTGCCAGTTGCGGTACCGTCTTTCAGTGTGCGCCATGTGCTGTAGCCGCCCAGATTTGCGGCATTGGCTGCATAGCCCCAGTCAGCTTGGCCCGTCTGGTCGTAAAGGTTGTATGTATATGCGCCGTAGGCGTAGTAATTGCTGGAAGTGTTGTTTGTGTTATATGGTTGGTAGCAGGTGGCACCGTGGTTGTAGCCACTCGTGCCCCAGCCGAATAAGCTAACCACATCCTGGTTGGCATAATCGGTGCCGACATTCTGACTTAAGGTCTCAACCGTACTCCACTGGTGCTCCATGAAGCTCCAAGTACTTGTGGATTTAGTGTACTGAAGGTTACCAGGAGCGAAGAACACCTGGTCGCCGCTACTATTGATGGTGAAAGGGCCGTAGCTGCACGATGCCATCGCAACGGCGACACCGCTGTCGTAATACCCGTTGGCTGAGACAGCAGGAACGGTGAAAGCGCTTGTGCTGGTGTAACCCGAAGCGTATGCCGTGGCGGTGGTCACCTCGTCCTGAGGGAGAAGTATCGCCCAGCGCTCGGTGTTGCTCTCGGCATGAAGCCTTATCTCGCCGCTGCCTGTCTTTGAATAGGTGTAAGGATTGACCATATCGCCTGTGCCGTTTTTTGAAAAGTCAACCGCCACTGTGTTATTCATCCCCGTAATGGTGATGGCCTTGTCAGTGTCGACACCCGAAATAGTGAACTTCCCGATGGCGCACTTGTTGTAAAGCGTGGCACTGTAGGATGAGGTGCCAGAATTGTACAGGCTTGTCGAGCGACCATATGAAATCACAGGATATTTGCTCGTCTGGTCGGTGATATACACGCTTGAAGGTGCTGAACCCACAGGACCTTTGTTGCCCATGAAGTAGAAGTGGAGGTAGTCGGCGTCGTCAGCGCCCGTCGGGGTGATGGTACCGCCGAACTTCGATGTCGATTCGTAGTAAGTCAAATAGCCGCAGTATGCACCGTTGTTTCCGACATAGAGGATGTCGCCGTCTTCCCATGTGACAGTGGCGTAGGTGCTGCCGCCTGTGGGATTAACTGCCACTTTCTCGCCGCCGTCGACGTTCAAGGTGATGTATACGCCGTGTTGTGCCGCTTCATTGACGGTGTCAAGGTTCTTGCGGCAGCTTGTAACGCCGATAAGCGCTGTAATGATGATAATGGCTTTAATGCCTTTAATGCCGTTATGGCGCTTGCGGCGCGCTACAGCATAACCC